>LAZR01000971.1_pt1 | contig 19520 bp, 18 predicted proteins | sample 329461 | NCBI WGS metagenome assembly LAZR01 (sample SAMN03002196, study PRJNA259156) | marine sediment metagenome | biome: sea floor; feature: Hydrothermal impacted sediments; material: marine sediment; isolation source: Loki non-amplified sample from Loki's castle hydrothermal vent sediment ...
GGTAAAGGAAAGTGGGGTAAGTGATGATAATATTTGTCTATGAAAAAGATAAAACAAATGAGTTTAAAGCGTTATTCTGTCATAATACTATTGAGGATTTCGTCCATAAGTTAGACACAGCAGAAAGGCGTAACCATCAAACTATATACCTCCCTAATTACGGTATTATACATTCTGTCATATTTAAGGATGGCCAAAGATGGGATGCGTGTAATGGTTTAAATCCTACAGTCCCAGATGATATAGAATACTATAATAATGTTTATAAAATGTGTACTGAGATCATATCTGCTTTTGCTCAGGAAAATCATTTCTACCTTGCTACAGAGCGGCAAAAGTCTCATGATGAAATCAAGGCGAGTTTAGATATAACAAATATCGAAAAGACAACAGTAGCTGGTAAACAATATCCACACTTGGAATTAGGTAGAATCGGTGAGTAGGATAGGATCAGCCGGCCCACTTGATGCTAAGATCTGCATCATTGGAGAAGCCTGGGGCGTTAATGAGGATAGGCTCAAGCTACCTTTCCAGGGGCAAGCTGGGCAAATGCTTAGTCAACTCCTTGCAACAGGTAGTATAAACCGTGATGATTGTTATATAACTAACGTCATTAATGAACGACCCCCTAACAATGATATTAAAAAGTTTATAGATATCCCATCTGATAAGAGGAAATCTATAACAGTCACAGAAGCATACCATCCTCACGAGGAAGCATTATATAAAGAAATTGCTGAGATCAATCCCAATGTTATAGTCTTAGCTGGCGCGACTGCTTTATATGCTGCTACAAGGTTACGAGGCATTACAAATTTCCGTGGGTCTATACTTGTAGGTGAGAGAGGCCCATTTAAAGGTAAAAAACTAATACCGATTGTACATCCTAGCTCATTATTACGTGACTTTTTAGCCCGTATACCCTGCATCAATGATATGATGCGGATAAAAGAACAAACGGAGTTCCCAGGGTTTAACTATATTAAACGAAACTACGTCATACGCCCGTCGTATGAAATGACTATGGATTATTTAGGAGAATGCCTTAAGTCTAATACAGTCGGTTGGGATATTGAAGTATTCAAGCACAACAGGGAGATTAGTTGTATCTCCTTCTCACCGAATAAACATACTGCTATAAGTGTACCATTCTTTGCTAAGAATATGGACTACTACTCCATACATCAGGAGAAAGAAGTATGGCTTAGGATAGCAAAAATACTAGAAGACCCAAACATTCAGAAGTTAGCTCATAATGCAGCATTTGATGCAGGCTTTGTATATGAAAGAATGGGCATAATACCTAAGAGTCAGGACTGTACAATGGTAGCTCATGGTATTACTATGCCAGACCTGCCGAAGACATTAGACTTCCTTACGTCATTATATACTGACCTGCCTTATTATAAGGAAGAAGGTAAGGCGCGAATTAGAACTGGCATTGGTACAGATGAAAGTTTCTGGTTGTATAATGCTAAGGATAGTATAACTTTACATGAAATATGGGATGAGACCTGGGCTGATATAGTATCTATGGGCAACGAGGCTACGTATAGGCGACAGATAGCTACACTTGAACCGTGTATGTATATGACCTCAAAGGGTTTCAGAGTTGATAAAGCTGGTATTGAAAGTGAGAGTGCTAACCTGGCAGAAAAGGTTAAGGTATTATTAGAACAAATAAAAGAAGAAACAAACGGTGCTATAACATTATCGCGAAGTACTAAGCAGATTAGACAATACTTTTACTTCGACCTAGGCCTTAATCCCATCATGTATGGTGGGATTATGAAGACTGATGAGAAGGCATTGAAGAAACTAGCCGGCCGAGGGCAACCTATTGCTTACAAGATACTAAGATGCCGTCAACATGAAAACAGGAAAAGTAAATATTTGGATGTAAATTATTCACTAGATGGAAGACTACGTGGAACATATAATGTTATTGGGACTAAACATGGTAGATTCAGTACACATCAAAGTATATTCGCTGAGGGTATTAACATACAAACCCCACCTAGTGAAGTTAGAATCTACATGCTTGTGGATGAAGGTTACTACTTCGTCAATATTGACCTTAATCAAGCTGAGAATAGAATAGTAGCATACATCAGCCCTGATATGAATATGATACATGCTTTTGAGCATGGCGTTGACATTCATGCTCAAACTGGTGCACTTATTTCTGGCTTGCCTATAGATGAAGTAATAAAGCAGTATAAAGAAGATATATTCTCATCCTTAGGTGATGGTATACATACATGGAGATTCTGGGGTAAGAAATGCAATCATGCTTTTAACTATGGAGAAGGTCCTATACGCTTCGCAACTGATGCTGAAATATCAGTAACTGACGCTAAGTTTTTACGTAATAGATATCATTCCATATATCCAGGTGTAGGTATGTTTCACTCCTGGATAGAAAATAGGCTGCGTAGGTTCGGCGCAACACTTAAGAATCCATATGGACGTGTTAGGACATTCAAAGGTCGACTTGACGATGCTATGGTTAGAGAAGGTGCTAACTTCATGGCCCAAAGTACAGTCGCTGATAAAATTAATAAAGAAGGCATGTCATTCATATGGGATAACCCTAAGATTTTCGATGCCTTTGAGATTATAAACCAGATGCACGACTCACTACTGTTACAAGTTCCATTAGATACTTCACGTTATAAAATAGCAGAAGCACTATTAATGTTGAAGGAAAGTCTAAGCACAAAAATTATGTATAAGAACGTAGCATTTAGCATCCCTATAGGTATGGAAGTTGGTTTGAACTTTAAAGGGCATGGTAAAAGTAATCCTACAGGCTTGTTAAAAGTTGATCTGATGGGTAGTCAGAACGCCTCCTCATTAGAATTCAAACTAAACATGGCTCTATTAAAAGTAAACAACGCGCAGCTTAGAGCTGCCAATGTCTAGGAGACTCGAGGATTGGATTACGAACTGGATAGAATTCCAAGAAAACACAGAACCTCCTTTAGCCTTTAAGGAATGGACTGCCATATCCATAGTGGCAGCAGCATTACAAAGGAAGTGCTATCTAGATTTTGGGCATCTGGTAGTATATCCTAACATGTATATAATACTAATTGGACCTTCAGGTTGTAGAAAAGGTACAGCTATGACTCCAGGACGTGATATGTTAAATAGCGCAGGTATTAAACTATCTGCAGAGTCTACTACACGTGAAGCTTTAATACGTGCCCTTAAGCATAGCACAAAGTCTACATCTAACCTATTATCAGGCATTGTAGACTCACATGCCTCACTTACTATATATTCTCAAGAGTTGACAGTATTCATGGGCTATAATAATGTACAGCTCATGACAGATATGACAGATCTATTTGACTGCCGTGATCCTTGGAACTATGATACGAAGGATGAAGCTCTAAAAGATTACATCAATAAGACCTGGCTCAATATGTTAGGCGCTACCACACCTGAAACATTACACGCGGCTCTTCCATCTGAGGCTATAGGTGGAGGTTTTACTAGCCGAATCGTATTTGTATATGCAACTAAGAAAGGTAAAGTAGTACCTATACCTTATATGACCGAAGATGAAAAGGCATTACGAAGGACATTAGAGTCTGACCTTAAAGAAATCCTTATGATGGATGGCGTCTTCAAATACGATAAAGGATTTATAAGTAAATACACTGACTGGCGATATTACTATGAAAAGAACCCTCCGTTTAAGGACTTCAGACTCGCAGGTTATATGGAAAGGAAACCTGTACACCTTCTAAAATTATGTATGATTATAAGTGCGTCTGAGAGTAATGATAAGATTATAACGGCAGATACTTTTGATAGAGTGTTGACAATACTTGAACGCGTCGAACGTAATATGCCTAATGTTTATGCTGGCTTTGGTGAGAGTAGAGATGCTAGTGTACTTGCTCGTGTCATGACAGATATTATGCTTGCTGCTGAGAGGGGAGTTACATTTGAGGAGCTAATCTCTAAGTACTACTATGATATAGATAGCGATAACATGCACAGGATATTGCGTACACTAGGTGCTATGAATGAGTTTGATTATCAAAGAGCAGAGGGTACTGCTGTTGTTAAGATGATATATAAAGGAAAACCTAATGAATCTACTAAGCCGAAAGACTAGCTTCGACCATGATTCTAACAGATACGTAGGCATAGGCCGATTTAGGAATATGAAGTGGCGTGATGTAGATTTAAAAACACTCCAATGGATGGTTATAAATTTAGATATGGAATCAGCAGCGTATAAGTATGCTGTGGCTGAGACAGAACGACGCAGTCCTGGTAAGAGTTACTACGATAACAAACATAGGGAGAGATAATGATAAGTAAAGAGTTAATGATAGAAGTCAAGAAGGTAAAACCAGAAACTGATGGAGAACCATTAGTACGGACAAACATGAGGTTTGTTCTTCCTATAGAAATAGATGTTGTAACCTTCGCCGAGATTGAAGATGGTATAAGGGATTTTATAAATAAATACATAGAAGGAATATCGACGTTATGAAGCCTACAATATACCTAGACATGGACGGAGTCCTTACAGACTTCGTAGGCGCGGTTGCTAAATTGTTCAAGTATGATGGTGACATCTACCTAGATTGGAGGCGGTTACTTGTAGAGAACAAGGTAGATGATCCTTATAAGATTGAAGGCGTACTTGGCATCACTACCAATGAATTATGGTCCACAATAGATGGGACTGGTATGAGTTTCTGGTCACAGATGGAATATTACCCTCAGGCAGCAAGCTTATATACAATGCTTCAAGGCTATGGAGATGTTGTTATACTATCATCACCAGCTATGGACCCTTCCAGTTGGTCGGGTAAGGTAGTATCACTACAGCAATTTTTCAATCGTGATTTCAGGGACTTTATATTATGTCCTGCACCGCACAAGGTAAAATTAGCTAATAAGAATAGTATACTTATAGATGATGCTGAGAAAAATATAGATACCTTTACAGACGCAGGCGGACAAGGTATACTATTTCCACAGCCTTGGAATTCTGCGCCTGGTGTTGCTAATAAGATAAAGCAGGTAGAATTAGAACTTGAACTATGCCTTTATGGTCACCCACACTTCCAACAAAAAGGATAAAATGATGAGTAAAATAGCCTGGCTTGATCTCGAAACTAGTGGTCTTAAAGCCTATGAGAATGCAATACTACAAATAGCTTTACTGATCGAAGAGGATGGTAAAGTTAAAGATAAATTCGTCTCATATGTAGCACCATTACCTGATGATATCATAGATAATGGCGCCCTTGAAGTCAATGGTCTTGATCGTGAACAGATCAAAACATTCCCTGACCCGAAGATAGTCATAAAGCAACTAGTCAACTTTCTAAACCTACACGTCAATAAATTCGATACGACTGATAAGTTAGCTATGGCTGGGTATAATGTAGTCTTTGATGATAAGTTCCTACGGGCATGGTTTAAGAAGTTGAACGAGAAGTACTATGGCTCATACTTCTACTGGCGTAGGATTTGTGTGTTAGACCATAGCATACACTACATGGTCCTTAAGAATATGATATTGCCTCGTGGGTTTAAACTTGCAGCGGCTATAGAAATGTTTGATGTTAAAATGGGGAAGGCGCATGATGCAGAAGCAGATATCATCGCTACCAGGAATGTATATCATCAGATAAATAAGCGGCTATTTGGTGATGCTTATATATTTGAAGAGTACCCGAAAACTGTATTGCATGATGCAACACAGTCACCGACTACAGTTAAAACACAAGCGGAAAGTATACTAGAAAGGTTGAGAAAATGATAAAATATAACGAAACCAAAGTTGGAGATATTTTAAAACTTGTAGGAGTAGGTGCTTCTGGTTACGCAAAACTAGGAGATCTAGTCCGTGTCATAAAAGTGCATACAAATAGTGTCTTTGTTGAGGATAGAGACGGGAAACTATGCGAGTTTGTTTTTAACTGTGGTGCTGCCAGGTTAGAACCTACAGAATGGAGGAAAGATTTTCCTGTTAATCCTGTAACTGCTCAAGAACCAGATTGATACGTTTGATCATCCTATCAATGTTTTCCTGTGGAAGTGGCTCACCATCAATAGCAGCCCTGGTCATCTCTTCTTTTAAAGCAGTGATTAGGGACTGAGCCTGACGCTGAACACGTTGTTCTTTAATTGTACGAGTATAGGTGAAGGTGAAAGGCCTACTAAGCATTTCAAAAGCTTTACCTATGTTCTCACCCAGGAGTTCACGCTCTTGCTTTAAACCTAACTCCTCACCGGAGACCTGTTGTGCAGCAAAACGAATTATGGCAGCGATTTGTACTACACTATAACTCATTTGTTTCAGCGTTTTTACATACATACTATCGGAGACGTTATATATCCTTTCACCTGTCTCCTTCTCATTCTGGAGAGCAGCGGACAGTGTTCGCCATAATGGATGAATCTCCCACTTGTTTGATAAGAAGAAATGCAAAGCAGGGTTCTGCTTATCTGGTCCTAAAGCAGTTTTAGCTCTGTTCAGGTACTTAAGGAACAAGTTATGAGGGCCACTCCATGTTATAACTAGTTCCTTAGGCCCTTCATCAGTATCAGTTTGTCTGATATAACGCCTACCAAACTCATCAGGCTCGAAGCCTAATGAACGCATGAGTATATCCCATGCACCTAGGATGGCTACTGTATTTATTAAGGCGCGGGCATTAATCTTCACATCCTCAGCAGTGTTTGTAAGTTTAAAGTCACCCTTAGACATAGCCTTTGCAGCCACAAGTGAATCCTGAATCATACTTTTGTACAGTTTACCCATAGCTATTTTAAATGTAGGCGTGAAGAATACCTTATTTAATAACCTACGAGTCCTAGCAGGTACGCCGGCATAGTCACCATGATACTTAGCAGCAAGCTGCGCAGCCTCACTGTCAGAGAACTTACGGTTGCCGTCTTTATCCTTTAAGCCAGTCAGGTATCTATAACTAGTTTGTCTAATAATCCCATCCATAGTCCATGCTATTCTCCATGAGATATTATATATACCTTTAAGCATAGCAGGCGTAGCAAGTAGTTTTACATCTGCCATCCATGTTCTACCATGCTCAAGTGCAGCCTTAAACATTTCTTTATCACTTAAATAGCGATTAACGAATGGGGTAGATGTTAAGCCTAACTTCCTAGCCCTAGACCATTCTGCAGTATGATTATACCAGTCCTTTATGGCAGCCTTAAGGTTCCTAGCAGTCCTTATAGGCTGTATAATACTAAAGGAACCTAACATGACACCTTGAATTATATCATACATAGGTAGAAATAATGGATTACCAAACGCAGCCATCTTGGTAACATTCATAAACTTAGACATAACATCTACTTTATCTGAGTGTGCTGTCATGTCTTCTATCCATTCGGCTAGCTCTCTATGCACCCTGAGGCCTTTAAATATAGGAGCAGACTTAGGAGGCTCAACATAAACATCAGTTGAGAAGTCTAACTTAACTGCACCTTTCTTCCTGATAGCCATCTTCTCACGTAAGGCAGAATCTATAACTCTTAATGTAGCCAAGTCACGGCCAGCTCTTTTTGTATAGCTGAATATAATATCTGCTATATTTACATCTTCCTCAGTAATGACTTGGGCATCAATTAGGTCTTGTATCTTGAATGTTACCCTTTCCTTATCAGCAAATAACTTCAGTGCTTTAAGTCCACCTCTTGGGTTGTCTTTTATAAACCGCTCAAACCATAGTCTAAATGGAATGTGTACATATTTAGCATCTTTAGTCTTAGCTAACTTTACAAGGAGTTCATTATAAGCTGCTACATCCTGCTCGTCGCGCGCCTCTTGAATTTTCTCCTCTATTTGACGTGTAAGATGCTGTATGAAACCGAATTCTTTCCCTTCAGTACCAAGGAATTCATTGTACTGTAGTCTATAAGACTCGAAAAACTCGTCAAGCATTATCTTAGCCTTTGACATAATTTTTCTATCAGCGTTGTTTAGAGTCCTATAACTAGAAGGAGTTTCATATATTAATGGAAGTTTACGTAGTATACGTAATGTTTCCTTCTTTGATATTTTAAACTCCTTACCTAGTTTTGATAACTTCTCTACAAAATTCATCCCTTCATTGACAACAGCTACTTGGAATGAAGTATGTGTCTTTACATTTATACCTGTCTCAGACTTACCCTCCTTGCCTGTAAGGTGTAATAAGGTATTATCAAAACTTTTCTGTACATCTACAGCATGGACAAACCTGTTAGACCATGATTTAGCTAATGCTGTCATCTTAGCCATCCATGGTATTGGGTTATCGTTTACGGTTTGTAGATTAGCCCCAGTAATGGTACTAAATACTTCGTTGGCTATGTTGGTCAGCCTAAAGTCTATAGGACTGCCTTTAATCTTGGTATATATCTCAGAAAACCAGTTCCTGAACTCCTTATATACTGGGGCTATTTCTTTCATCCCACGGGGTTTACCTTGACGTAGCCATCTTTCAAAACCCCTTGCAAATTTATTGTCAGCAGCCCTAGTCCAATTGCCATCCTTGACGCCAACCCAGTCCTCCATGGCAACTTTCTGTTCGGCGTCTAGGTTTTGTCTAAATACATGCCCTATTTGATTCATTACTACGGCAATATCAACTCGCTCTGAATCATATATTCTAATCAGAGCGCGACCATCTTCAAGGATAGTAGTAAGTGCTGGGGCCTTACGCTCACCTTCCCCTTTTACAAAGCCAGCAAAGAATTCACTAACCCTACGTTTTTGGTGAGCTGCGCTGCCATCAAACATAACCATAGCTGCATCTGCCTGCTCATCAGTTATATTAGGGGCTAGGCTTTTTAAACTCTCTTTGGTATTCAGCTTGAATTCTTCCTCTGCAATAGCCTCGTTGATAGTCTTAGGAGCATGAGCACCCATAACCAAGCCGCCTATAAGGAAGCCTCCAACTGCACCAGCGGCCATTGAACTTGGTACATTCTCAAAGATTGCTTCTATATTTCGCCCTTTCTCATTATAGAACGCATCTATACCATTAGTCATAAGTTGCTCAGCGCCTTCCTCAAAGCCTTCAATAATAGCAGCGCCGCCTTGTACTTTAGATATCTCCTTGAATATAACTTTGGTTGTATTCTTAGCATTACCTTTCATCCAGGCTTGTGCTATCCTAGTTAATGCTACAGGTGCGAGATCATCTGCTATACCTCTCAAAGCCTTAAGACCGACCTTCTCAGCAATAAATACAACTCCACCATAACCTGCAGCGACAGCAGCCTCGCCTAAGCCAGAAAGTTGCTTGCCGCTTTCAGTCTCATATTCAAACACAGCCCGGCGTCCTGCGCCTGCTGCTTGGGTCGCATAGTATGTAAGTACACTAGCAGTTAAAAATGGTGCAGCAGGTGGGAAGGCTACTGAACCAAGTACTGCCAAACCTGTAGGAGCAATACCTCCTAAAGTTTGCCCTAAGAACCCTGAGATACCAGGCCTGGTAGGTTCCTCCTCCATAGACCTACGTAATACATCTGAAGCTAATCGTTTATCTGCATCATCTGTAGACGTGAGGAAGCTAAGGTTAGACTTAGTACTAGTAACTAATGAATGATATAGAGAACGTGAGAAGTTCTTTACAGGATCTATAGCCTGCTCACCTCCACGTTCCCTTTGTACAAACTGCTCAAATGCTGTAGGGTCAGACATTATTTAACCTCTTTAGGATTTCTAGGATCTCCGGTTGTTACTATAGTGTTTTCATTTACATCTAAGTATACTCCGGTAGTTTTTAACAACTCATCCATGAAATCTTTATGTGCATCATTTGCTATATATAACAAGAATGGGGCATCCTTTGTTCCAGCTCCTTCAGGTGGTAATACTTTACCCTTGGTAGTCCTTCCTGGAACTAGACCCGGACCAAAATCTGTTACAGTTTCAAACTGAACCCTAGATTCTAACCTAACTGTTTTTTCCTCTACAGCAGCAGTTTGTGTTGCTCTAGTACCTTCAACATCTGGTCCACCAAAGCTACTTATACCAGCTAAAACATCACCAACATTTACCTCAGCAGCTGTTGCTGGAGCAGGCTCTGTACCTGTTTCAAGTGCAGACTTAAGTGTATCTATACCTGTAGTATCATCTACAAGTGACCTAGTACGATCTTCACCTTGGTAAGATATAACAGGTATCTCAGGTAAGTAACCTTCCTCAATACCTCGTGTTACCTCAGCGGCAAATACCTCATCATATACAGCATTACCTCTGCCTGGCTCTGTAATAGTGAAAGTTGTAGAACCATCATCATTAACTGTCAGTTTACCAAAGCCTAAACTAACCACAGCAGCCCTGGCTTTAGCAGTGTATAATCTTATAGCTTTAACTTGATCATTCAAGCTTACATCACCTGGTGAGAGCGCCCTTAATTTTGCTATCTCAGCATCTATTGCAGCGGTTCCTGCTCGTATAAGAGCTGCATTGGAGTTTATTAACGCAGTATCTGCTTTAATTCTATCAGTTTCATTCTGAAGTTCAGCCGATTGCTGCCCAAAGTTAATCCATGTCTCCATATCAAACTGGAACTGACTTTCAAGTGTTGCAGCTCTTGCTTCACCAGTAGCAACCTGTCTCTCAGCCAACTCACCTGCTTTCCTAGCCTGTGAACTTGCCAGTACCTGTGTACCTATACGGGCCCCGAGTGATTGCACACCAGATTGTGATGTACCTACTGCTACACCTAAACTAGCAAGCATATCTGCTGCGTCTGGGGTTGTTACTGCTTTGCCTATAGCTCCTAATACCTTACCAACTACACCAAATTTATTTTCTGGTGGTTTCTCAGTAGGTCCTGTAGCTGGCTCTGTTGGAGATAATGCTTCTCCAGGCGCCCCAGGTAAAGCAGGCACATTAACATCTCCAGCAAAATCAGGACTCCTTGGGTCTGGGCCTATTGGTATGTTAGGCCTAGAAAGTGCTGGGGCGGCATTAACTGGAGCCACACTAGGTGAAGCCAATGCCTGCCCTACTGGACTTATAGGTTCTCTACGTCTTGCTAATTGTACCATTAGTCTCCCTCCAAAAATCCGCCAACTCCACCTATCACTGCACCTGCAGCAGTAAGGTATGGATTACCAGTTGTAGCACCAGCTGCTGCACCACCTAGCACACCCGATATAGTAGAACTGAGTTGTGATGGTGCTTCGGGTAGTACTTGTCCACCTGTAGAAGCACCTGATAATATGTTCGCGCCGTACTGGTAAATTTTGAGATCCCAAAGCCAGTCTTCAACGTCGTACATGACACCTTGCTTTATCTCCTCAGAACTGGCTATGATCTTGTCCTTGCTAGCTGTCTCTTGCAGAGAAGCAACTAACTTAGCACCATCAACCTTAGAAAGTAATAGCCTAGCCATCTCACCCGTACCAGCATTGATGTAATTAGCTCTATTGACTTCCTTTTGTGAATCCATTACAACATGAGATCTCAAATGATGATTGAATTTACCTACAAATGTACCAAGTTCTTCACTTACATATCTAGCATGTTGTTGAAAATATGTATCAATAAGTTGATTATATAACTGAAATGTCAGATTTGATACAAACTCTTCAACGCGTTGAGCATGTTCATTTTCTAACAACGCTATACCCATAAGATAAGCAGACCCTTGTACTGCATTTATATCTGCCATACCTCCAGAAAATCTACTAACTATACGCAAGTGAGTAGCCTCAGTTCTTTTCTGAAACTGTTTAACCATGTCAGTAATAGGTGTACTAGCCATCATATCTGTTGCCTTAGCAACTGCTGAGTCTAACAATGAATCTATATCATCTGTTAGATTATTTCTAATACTTGCTATAGAACTAGCAGCATCAGTCAAAGCAGTATTTAATATGCTAGTAACAGCAGAACTAATATCTGTTGCTTGAAATGTTGAAGCTGATTTACTCACCGCAGAATCAGTTAATGATTCCCAGTCTGATATTTTATCTATATCAGAAACCAACGCCTCATAAGCGTCTATTTTATTCTGCATGTTAGCTAAAGGTGCAGCAGGGTCATAAACACTCGCGGCACCATAAGGGGATTGTTGACCTGTACCAAATAGAAAATTTGTTACTTCAAAATCACTATCTGTAACAGTATCAGAACAAGGCTGGTTACCATTAGCTCCACCACGTAGTTGAAATATACGTAGAGACGCAGTACTTGCTGTTTCAGCCGTAAACTTTAAAGAAGCATTTATAGCAATAACTATGGTATTTTGTACATCATTAGCAGTAGTATCACCACTAATATCCACAGTATAATCTTCTCCTGTGACCCCTGCGCCAGTGTCAAACTTATAAACATATGAGATTCCATCACTGTCTAAAAGCGTAAAACCTTCATCATTTGCAATATCAGCTTTAGCTATAGCTACTATAGTGGCTATAGCATTAGCGCCAGTTGTAAATAAAGAATTCATTACATCTACAATAGATTGGTCAGCTGTTTGAGGTGTACCAGTAGCATCATCAGCTAATTTAGGCATACCCATCCATTCCCTATGAGTATTCTCTATATATAGAGGAAAAGAAACAGTCCCAACTGTACCTCCACCTTTACCACCCATATTAAACCTCCAATATTACAAGTCGTGTGTTAATATCTCCACCAAGTTTACTAATAATACTAAGCACTTCAGGTACATCTGTAAATGCCATAATTGATTGACACCTGTTTGCTTTAGCATATAATCTCAAAGTTTTATATCCATCCTCCCATAACCCAGAAGGAGCTGGTTGTAGACCATACAAAGAGAATATCAATAAGTTTTTCGTCTGACTAGCCGGATCAATAGAAAATTCTGTTGTCATAATGGCATATAAGGTAATTTTATCATCTTCAATCTCATGTAAAAGCCAACACTGCATTATACCTGACATGAGAGATTTAAGTATGACTAACATCCTCTCCTTATCATTTATAGTAAATGGTGGTAAACTTTTACTAATAGCCTCTGATATACCGCCCCAGTATTTAGAGATATCATTAGGTAATAGATGTAGAAGCATCAAGTCCTCTCACTTCCCTGTTATCAATCCGCTTATACCGTACATTGGCATAAGTAATTTTTGGTTTAGTGTAATCATCACACTTTATAACAAGCCTAAATTCAATACCGCTTGTGTTGATGTAGGCCCATCCTTCAGCATTGAGTGTGACGTATGGTGTTCTAGCAAATGCGCTAGCTTTGTTATACTTATAATCAATAGCAACTTCTACATCTTCTGTAGAAACTATACCTAGGTCGATAAATGATAGGTTCTTAATACCTCTAAGACCAAGATCAAATGAGTCTGTCACTACAATAGAACTAGTCCTACCAGATATAGTAGTAGGGATTGCTACTAAAGAACCTGCTACATTATATAAGGACGAAAATGTTTCAACACCTTGTCCTAAACCTTTCCTGGTAAGTATCATATTATCAGATGCTGAGCATATGTAGTACTCATCCTCTATATCATCATATGATATAGCCATGTCTACATCTAAATAGTTAATTAAATACTCCTGATAATCAAGCTTTTCAAGTTTAAGGTCAACACCAAGTCTCCATAGGAAACCTGCATTGTCTAGAAAAATATGCTCCTTCTCTGTACCACCTACAGCACCTCTCCCAGCAATACCTACATCAATAATATGTTGTAGACCAAATGTGGAGGCGGGGTCGGTTACTTGTATTAGCGCACTAATCCCACTATCCCCATACACAATCACATTTTTACCTAAAGGCTTAACTACACGTACTGTTCCTTGCCATGGCATAGGCATAAAGCCCATCTCATTACGTTTAAAGTATTCCATAATACGCGGGGAATCTATACTACCCTCAGCTTCCTTACCATAACCGTCTATGAGTATTTCAGGCCTTAAAGCAAATAGTGTATCTCCGCCGCCAATAGTACTCCATAGTATATAATTACCACTAAGTGTTTCATCAACGACTACATTAGGTTGTAATGCATCTTTCCAACGGTCTAATATATGAAGCCAACTATCAGACCAAAAGTCTGAACCAAGTCCTCCCATAATTGATCTACCACGATGATAGCAGCCAGTTTGTATTGCAGGTGTACTTACAGCATATACTGTAGAAGCTCCTCCTTCGAGTGAGTGTATATTAGTCTTGTATACAATATCTGTACCATTGAATAAATACCAGAAGTCATACATATCTATAAAATGCCATAAACCTGAGCCAGTTATAGAACCACTAAGTGTAACAGCACTCAATGACCAATCAGATTCATCGACCTCAAAAATACTATCGGCTGTGGCAAGTAGTGTAACACTTCTACCTCTGATAAGTTGAGGGAAAGGAAATACTTTAGTTATACTGCTAGCAGTAAGTGTAGCATCGCTTATAGATTGAGTCATAGCTTCATAAGGAACCATGCCGTATATAGAAGGCTTAGCTCCTTGGCTTTGTGTAAGATAAGGTGCATTGAGCCCTATCCTACTATTAGGCCTTAAACCTTTTTCATAACTAGCTTTTATGGAGAAAGCAAATTCTCTCATGTTAATTCCTTAGTATTACGGAGCACGTAACACCTTTAACATTTTTATAAACTGTATCTTCCTTTACAAAGTCGAACCTTAGGGTTTCATTTCCACTGATATTATGAGGAAAATCTATGGTGTTCATGCCTTCCTCAATATTTCGTTCAACTATAAGTTTACCATCTAAAGCATCAAGGATAAACTTTAAACGATAAGGGCCACCTATCATCTCCCTTACATGAACTTGTATTTTGTCTATCTTTAAGAGAGTTACAGTTGTAAACTGGAATAAATCCTCATTCCTTTTTACTTTCTCTATATAAAATGGCATAATCTGTACCTTAGACTCAGTTACATCAGCATGTTGCCTTCTTGTCATTTGAGGCCGAGGTGTTCTTTTAACAGACATATTAACCTCTCATCTGATTGGTATCAACTGTAGATTCACCTACCACGTCAAAGTCAATTCCTTGTATACTTTGCATTATACTATCAAGCCACTCACGCTTGCCAGTTTGGTTACGGTAGAATGCTTCCATAGAATAAAAAGTAGCATATAATAATGTATCAGGGTAGTTCTCAGACCAGAAGTTAATATCAGCATCGATTGATAATATCTTAGGTCTAAAAGTACCTTCAATGCTAACCTTATAGTACTGGCTAGCAGCAGGCCCTAGTACTATACCACGTAATAGTTCATTACCTTCTACCTCCTGATTACGTATAATATCCAGGGCATAGTAGTATGGTAGGCCACTTGTTGATAAGTCTTGATCGCCACTTAGGCCATATACAATACCATCACGTTCGACTTTTTTAAGTTGACTAGCATCCTCATCATCATCGAAGGATACTTTGACTACTGAGTCTATTGAGCTCAGTGTAATACCTGTGGATGTAGCAGTAAAACGTATCCCTACAGTATTTGCAGAAGCACCTACAGTAGTAAAGTCTACTATACTCCGTGCTATAATTTCATAACGCTCACCAGATGTAACATCACCACTAACTAATAACGAAGCTTCACGCAGCCAGACATTCTTGACAGCCTGACAGTCAGCAAAACTTATACGATTTTCTCCTGTAGCTAATACCCTTAAGATAAATGCATCAGACTTATAGGTTTCTAATAAAGATTGTAGAAACCTTTGCCCTGATTGAATAAAGAAGTCAGCGCCATTGTTTACATAATCTGTAGTATCTTCTACTAAATCATGCCTACCTGACAATATGATAAATTGTGTTCTGAGTGCTAGTAGATCCATAACGTCCTCAATCGTTTCCTACGTTGCATAATGCAATACAGTACAAGTTAAGTTAAGGCCGGCCTTTGGTAAGGCAACACAGGCGGCAGTGTCAGAATACCACTCCACGGCCCCAAACTTTGTTACAGAGTATTATCCAAACCAACACCATTCAGGTAGCCAGCAGTAGGCATGAAATGATACCGGAGGCAAGCTTCCGTGAGGAACTCCTCCAAAATACCATCGATACCGATCTGTCCACCCTGACGCATTGTATCATCTTTCTTATAGAAGGTATCGTCCACATACATGAACTCGAAACGGGTTGGTTCTATGATAACCATACTGTGGCGGTGAGTAGGTTCGAATGAGAACAGTGGATGCCTTTTCAGGTGAACCATGCCGAATGAAGTTAACCATCGCACAGTCTGAATCCCGAAGGCGTTATCTGTTGGCACCAAGTTAATGTTGCCATAGGTCTTAGCCAGCTTCATAACGCCAAGCATAGCTCCAGACCCACAGAAGGCCAGTTTCTCACCCTTACCAAAGCGGAACATCAGCTCAAACATCTTGTCCAGGAAGTCTTCACCCGATTCGATCCAAGTGTCTCCACTATAATCAGTATCAAGTGTATAGTCCTTAACATTGTCTGCAGCGTACAGTTCAATAGCAGGAACAAGTCCCCGCATTGTCCGCTCAGGTTTGCCATTGTCTCCAATGACCTCAGACAACTCACTCCAGAAGAGAGCCTTTTCGATCTCGATACTATGCAGTTCGAGAGCGTCAAGCTTCGCTTCCTTGTAGACGTCACCAGTACGCGTATGAGTCTTCATAGCAGTACGAGTCAGGTCCACAGGATTACGCATAATCTGTGTCTTATTCTCATACTTCGTAGGTTCATACGTGACAGCTGCTGGCGTAGGAGCGCCTTCAGCAAACTGGCTACCTATGATGAACAACGTATCCGCTGTGTCTAGGTCATAAGTAGCATTAGCAGCTATCTGTAACCGTATTGCAACGTATGAGCTGGCCCCATTCTTTAGAACAGAAGTAACCTTACCCGTAGTTGTAACACGATAGTCGTCTGCATCCTTGATCTGCACCTGGTGGCCAGCTCTAAACTGTTTTGTAGAGGCCTCAGCCATCTTACAATACATAGTATCACCTGCAACTCCACCACTTGCGTAAGTTGAAGTCAATGCTGCATCTGTATATACAGCATCATCTGTCAAAGCTGCACGTTGTGTAGGTAGGCCTTTATCCCACCAGTTTAGTTCTGGACTGTCTACCTGCTTAGACGGCATGAGTGCTGTCAATGCAGTTAGAGGTGCATCCCCATTTGGATGCAACCTAAGAACCCCTTCTCGCCAGTTCTCAGGCATTTCATCAGTGACAAAGTCACCTGTACTCTTTAAGCCTAGAAAGGCTGCGGCGTTACCTGCCATATTCGGTCTCCCTTATTTAATGGACTGTTGTTCCTAGGCTATATATAGTCACTGCCTCAGAGCCAGATGCTACGCCGGTTAGAACTGCCAAGAATCGTTTACTGTTGCTCTGAGCTATTGTAGCTGTGGAGTCAGAATCAATAGTGATACCTACTCCAACGGCTACCGTAATAGTCTCAGCTGCATCTGCTGTGTTCTGGATAGTAAACTCAAATGAGCAACCTACCCAGGCTTGTTTAATCGCTGCTACAAGCAGAGCAGCAGTAGGGAATATATCTTCACGATTATCCCCACTAGGGTCTCGTTTGATGAAACCTGTTAGGAGTTGTGCTGCTGTATATGTCGCAGCGCCAACTGTAACTATTTCATCAGGAACTGTACCATGCTTGAACATTGCACCTTTGGCCGCTAACTGACCATTTTTAGTACGCATATTCGTACCATCTGTGGTCAATCCAGCCCTAGCAAAGAGTCCTTTCCAACTCATCGTATGGTCTCCTTTCTAGGGTTGTTTAACTAAGCGCCACTGAACCGTTGTTCAGTATAACTATGCCTTTACCATTACTATCGAAGTGAACAACTAATTCATCATCGATATCAGCAAAGGTAGCAACATTATTTGTACCATTCCAAGTGCCTGAAGTTAGCGTGACCACATGGTCTTGGCCTCCACCAGGCTCAGTTGTAGCCTTAATAGTGAAGATGCCTGGATGAGCATTAGAATTTGCTATTGTCGCAGCAATAGCAGTTCCAGTATGGTTCAACTCAACATGACGTACTCCAGGTGTAATCGCACCGGATGAGGTAATCTCCTCGACAAACGTGGAGAGATCACACATCTGGTTGATTTCCAGCGTAGTTGCAGTTAATGCAGTACCTGCTGGGTCTTTCAACACACCATAGGTCAGAATACCTGCCACTGGCCAAGTATAATCTTCACCTGAGTCCAATACAACTGCCTTTTCAAGTGCACCTGTACCTAGCGCGGCTAAGTCCAGATAGTTCAACTCAGTAGCAGTAGACGTAACTGAAGTACCGGCTCCAGCACCTAGATACAACCCACCATCTGCAAGGACGAGTGTATCTAGTTCCTTATTAGCACCAAGCACAGCAGCAGCACTAGCTACAGCAGTTCCAGCGATGGAACCATCTAACAGGTTAATCTCTGCACCTGTAGCAGCGATTTCTGTACCTATGTATGTCAACCTTCCTGCATTAGGCCAGGTGTAATCTCCACTACCATCCAGTACGACAGCCTTGCTAGCTGCGCCAGTACCAAGCGATGTTATGTCAAGGTAGTTTAGTTCAGCCGCTGAGGCAGTTACACTCGCTATCAGCACTGTAGTACCACCAACGACAAACCACTGGATACCGTCACTATATAGGACAAGTGATTCATCAGCTGAGCCCAGATCAATGTCTGTCCAGTTGAAACTATCATCCTTGTCTTGGATAGTTAGAGTACCAGCTGCATATGAAGCTATGTAAATAGCCACAGTTTCACCCACGAAATCACCTACAGCAGGTAATGTAATGTTACCAGTTGTAGTTTGAGTCACATGGACAATCCTATTTCTTATAGTTAACTCCGTAGTATCGCCATCAACTTCCAAAGCCCGAAAGAAATCAGGCAATGCAACCTTCATAGCGTCGAAGTTTGGTCTTAAACCCATTCTCATTCTCCTTGATTAAGCGTTACCTATTCGACGAACCTTCAGCATATCCTACTAGGTCGCCGATGTCCTTTCGCAGCTCAGTTAAACCGGAGCCTTTGGTACTACGAGTTCCACCACCACCCCCTGCACCACGCTTAGGCAGTGAAGGATCTTCCTCAGCACCTTCATCCTTGTTTAACTTAGATGCATCCTTACTGAGCGATAACCTTTTACGCGTCTCTTCACCGGCTTTCTCAAACAGGGTCTTCGTATCCCAATCGGGATGTTGAGCCTGCAATTCATTAGTAATCATTCCTACGAATGATCTAATGGGCTTCAGGTCCGGGTTAGCGTCTAAAAAGTCTCGCGCAGTATCCCTAGCTGTTATCTGTTCACCTGTGAGCTTACTGACAAGCTTAGGTGTATCTCTAACAGCCCGCTCATATCCTCTTTGTTCACCTGCAAGTGCAGCAGCATTGGCTACCTTGTTCAGTATGATATTAAAAGAGTCTGCTGATTCTAGCACGTTTTCGAGTTCCTTTTCTGTAACAAATTCTACAGACTCAGATTTCTTGCCCGCACTCTCTTTATCAGAAGCTTTTCCATCGCCTTCTTTTGGTTTAGCACCACTTTCTTC
>LAZR01000972.1_pt1 | contig 19436 bp, 19 predicted proteins | sample 329461 | NCBI WGS metagenome assembly LAZR01 (sample SAMN03002196, study PRJNA259156) | marine sediment metagenome | biome: sea floor; feature: Hydrothermal impacted sediments; material: marine sediment; isolation source: Loki non-amplified sample from Loki's castle hydrothermal vent sediment ...
AAATTTCCAGTGCGGCAATTCTATAAGCTTCAGCTAATGTGGGGAAATTGAATGTGCTTTCGACAAATATATCCACATTGGCCTCATTCAGCATAGCCATTTGGCCTATATGAATAACTTCAGTTGCACCCTCACCTACCACCATCACACCGAGAATTTTTTTACCGTCATAATCTGCGACGATTTTCAGCATTCCTTCGGTGTTACCTGAAATCTGACCACGAGCGACTTCTGAAAAAAGTGCTCGTCCAATGAGTACATCTCCATACTTTTCTAATGCTTGCTGCTCTGTCAGTCCGACTGATGAAAGCTCAGGTATGGAGTATATTCCCGCCGGAATAAGTGGATTTGAATCATCCGTCTTCACACCTAGCATGTTTCGCGAGGCTCTTCGACCTTGCTCCATGGACGCAGAGGCAAGTGAGGGTGGACCAATTACATCACCAGCAGCATAAATATTAGCCACATCTGTTTGTAATAACTCATTAACTGAGATCAATCCTCTGTCGTTGACTGATAAGCCTGCATTAGCTAATTCAAGATGCGCTACATTCGCTAATCGCCCTGCCGCACAAAGTAACTTTTGGCTTTTGACTTGTTTACCACTGTCACATTCAACAATAACGTTACTCACCCCATCCCAATAGACTTTGGACACCTGTTCGCCACCTAACCAAGTCCCACCCATTGCCTCAAATGCCGAGACAAAGGTATCGGTCATATCTTTATCCAAAAAGCCTAATGGACTAGGATATTTATCAATCATCGTGACCTTCACACCGAGTGCCTGAAAAATTGAGGCATATTCACTGGCAATAACGCCACCACCGAGCACGGTTAAACTGGAAGGCAGATAGAGCATCGATAAAATAGAATCGCTATCGAATATATGCTCATGATCGATAGGAATGTTGTCAGGTTTTCTCGGATAGGAGCCGGTAGCAATTACCATATTGGGTGCTGAGATGGTCTTTTCTTTACCATCTACTTGGGTCAGTTTGAGTGTTTCTTTATCAATAAAACTAGCTCGAGCATGTATACGAGTGATGTTATTTCTATCAACTTGTTTACGCATATAGTCATGGTGAGATTTTAATACTTGATCTAAACGATCAATCAACGTGACCATTTCGGTATTTTCATCAAGTTGAAAATGAGCCAATGCAGCATTCTGCCGCATATTATTCACTCTCAAAGCATTTTCACGTAGGGTCTTTGACGGAATGGTGCCGCGATGAACACACGCTCCGCCGAACAAATAGTCTTGTTCAATTATCGCAACGTTTTTTCCCACTTTGGCGGCTTGGATAGCCGATTTTTGACCGGCAGGGCCACTACCTATAACAATGAGATCATAATCATAGTGTTTCATGATGCTAATCCAATTAACCGCTCTTCAACCTGATCATTCAAGGTTAATAACTGAGTCATATCATCCTGGTATAAATTCAACATTTGAACACTGGGCAGTTTTGTAAAGTCATCAATATCAAGCGATGTTGATGTCAACATAGCCGTGGCAAAGTGAGATGCAAGAGACACAATCGCTGAAACTTTGACGCCTGGTTCCCCAATACTCATATTCTTGAGCGACTGAAGTGCCTCAACGACTAAGGTCGGCATTTCCCATCGAGTAACGACCATTGTCGTCACTGCTAAATAAAAGTGGTCTTCGATGTCATGTAAAGTCATAGGCTCGATAGCCCAATCATACTTGGCGGAGTGGTCTAAAACGGTTTGAATAATAGCTGGGCGACCAATGGAATGAAGTAATCCAGTCAAAAAAGCGACTTCAACATTAGCTCGTGACTGTCTGGCAATTTCTTTAGCCCAAAGCGATGTCGCAAGTGCATGTCGCCATTGTTTTTCTACATAACTTTCGTATCCAGGCGTATTGAATAACTTCGCACCAATCACCGCTGTCAGTGCAATTTCACTGATGATGCCCATCCCCAACCGAGCAATAGCTTGCTGAAGAGATACCAAGTTAGACATGGGAGTATATGCAGCCGAGTTAGCAATTCGCATTACATGGCCAGCCAAAGCGGGATCGCTTTCAATAAGCTTAGCCATATCACTGGCATTAGAATTAGGATCATTTGCCATCGATAACGCTTTATTAGCGGTAACTGGCAACATGGGCACTTCAATAAAACCATCATTGATGGCTTGAGTTAATAGAGTCTCAATCTCAGCGACTGAGGGGGATTTCAGCGTTCTCTCTTTTTGCATGCGTTAGTACCATTATTTTTATTGTGTGTTTAAGTAATATCAGCAGCTAAAACCGATGCTGCGGTGACATTAAAGCAAGCTTATTCTTTTTAAGCTTATTCAAACACATCTATCCTACTGACGTCATTAGGAAAATAAAATAATTTAACTTTTGTTAAAACTAAAGGCTTGTACTTGTTCGATTGAGGCTTGCTGAGTCATCAACATCAATAATCGGTCCAATCCAAGCGCCACTCCAGTGCAAGCAGGCAAGCCATCTTCGATACTAGCTAGCAATCGGATATCGATAGGCATAGTTGGTAGACCTTGATTCTGGCGTTTATCGTTGTCTGTTTTAAACCGCTGTCGAAGTTCATCGGCATCGGTACATTCGTCGTACCCATTGGCAAGCTCTAAACCACCCGCATAGACTTCAAAACGAGCAGCGACCATATGTCCTACCTCATCTTGTCGTAACTTAGCCAGTTGAGCCTGAGAGGCCGGAAAATCATACACAATGATAGGGGTATTGATGAAGACTAACTTTGGCTCAATGACTTCGCTCATTAACAACTCTAACCAACCATCACGATCCGTTTCCCAATCCACAGGGAGACTTTGGATGAGGTCAAAGGCTTTTTCCCTGATAGACACATCATTGCAAGTACGAACATCTATATCCACATATTGTTGAAACAATCTGGCGTAACTAAAAAATTTGGCTGGGGGCAGTTGAGCCACATCCTGCAACAACTTATCCACTTCATTCATCAATCCTTGATAGTTAAGGCTCGCACGGTACCACTCAATCATGGTGAATTCTGGATTGTGATGCTTGCCTAATTCACTATTACGAAAGACTTTGGCAATTTGAAAAATATCAGTCAAGCCTGCAGCGAGTAGTCGCTTCATTGCAAATTCGGGAGACGTTTGTAGAAAGTAGCGCTGCGCACTTGAACTTAATGGATCAAATTCCGTATGAAAACTATCCAAATAAGGAGCCGTCGGAGCTGCTTGAGATAAAATGGGGGTATCCACTTCCATAACATCTCGTGCATAAAAAAAGCGGCGAACATCAGCTAATAGCTGTGCTCGCCGCTCTAATACATCGAGACTTGCAGAAGGTTGCCAGTCTAATTGATTCATGATGTTCTCTAAATCAGTTTGTCGATGGAGTTATCTCAAATTATCAGCATTAAGTTAACTCAGTTTTACTATTAGTCTTTTGCCCGTTCAACATAACTAGCTGAACGTGTATCGACTCTTAACAGTTCACCGATTTCGATAAACAATGGAACACGCACAACAGCACCCGTTTCTAATGTTGCTGGTTTACCGCCACCACCAGAAGTATCACCACGAACACCAGGATCAGTCTCTGTCACCAACAAATTCACAAAATTAGGTGGGGTGACTAATAATGGCGTGCCATTCCATAGTGTGACCGTGTAAACATACTGCTCTTTCAGCCAGTCTTTACTCTCGCTAATTGCGTTTGCATCAGCCCCGAACTGTTCAAATGTAGTCGGGTCCATGAAGTACCAGAATTCACCATCGGTGTAGGAATACTCCATGTCTGTTTCAATAACATCAGCACCTTCAACGCTGTCGCCAGATTTGAAAGTACGTTCGTTAACACGGCCAGTTTTCAAGTTACGGAACTTTACACGATTAAATGCCTGGCCTTTACCCGGTTTAACAAACTCATTCTCAATGATGCTGCAGGGATCACCATCAAGCATAAATTTCAGACCAGACTTGAATTCATTTGTACTATAACTTGCCATCTTAACCTCTTTTGGGGGACGATCTTCGCTTGCTTCAAACTAAAAGCGCTTATGATACCGCAAACAACAACGATAAAGACATATCAAAACTGGCAACAAGCTCTTGCAGACACCGTGAATACCGCAGAAGAATTGCTCCATTTACTGGGGCTATCTGGACTGGTACCCGTTTTGGATAAGGATAAACTTGGTGATTTCCCGGTGAGAGTCCCTCGTAGCTATGTGAATAAAATGCGCTATGGCGATCCGACTGATCCCTTATTTCGACAAGTCTTTCCATTTACAGATGAAGGTCATCTGGTCGAAGGGTATAGTTCCGATCCCGTTGGGGATCATCAGGCAATTAAAACCCCAGGCATTTTACATAAGTATCAAGGCAGAGCATTACTGCTAATGACCGGTGCTTGTGCGATTCACTGTCGTTATTGTTTCCGCCGACACTTTCCTTACTCTGACAGCAATCCACTGGCAAGTCAGTGGCAGCAAAGTTTGAACGCGATTGCTGCAGATACGTCAATTAGAGAAGTGATTCTTAGTGGTGGTGATCCTCTGTCTTTAACTGATAAAAAGCTTGCTGCAGCGGTTGAAGATCTTGCGACAATTCCTCATCTGAAACGACTCAGGATCCATACCAGGTTACCAGTGGTGTTAGCTGAACGGGTCACTGATTCCTTACAGGATTGGATTCGTCATTCACGCCTAAAAGTCGTTATGGTAATTCACGCTAATCACCAGAATGAACTTGATGAGGCTACAGCACATGCCATTGATTTATTAAAACAGGCAGGGGTACAAATGCTGAATCAAACCGTTTTATTAAAGGGAATTAATAACTCAGTAGATACACTAGTCGCTTTAAGTGAACGGCTTAATGAGATTGACGTGATGCCGTATTACATTCATCTACTAGATAAAGTGGCAGGTGCACATCATTTTGATATGGATGAAGCGGAAGCGGTAAAATTGATTGATGAAACAAGGAAACTATTACCTGGCTACCTTGTGCCCCGATTAGTTCGTGAGCAACAAGGTGAAGCCAGTAAAACAATTATCCGTTAACCACGCTTATCGATAGCAACATAATCACGCATTTCACTACCCACATAGATTTGCGTTGGTCTATAAATACGGTTATTTGAAATCTGTTCGCGCCAATGAGCTAACCAACCAGCCGATCTCGCCACAGCAAATAAGGCAGTGAACTCATCCTCTGGGATACCCATTTCACTGTATAGAATGCCTGAGTAAAAATCGACATTTGGATAGACACCTTTGTGGCCCAAACGGTCAGCACAGACCTCTTCTAGCTTAAGGGCTGTGTCGAAAATATCATCAAGATGACCACCACGTTCCGCCACCAGTTCTTCAACTAGCTTATGTAAGATCGTTGCGCGAGGATCTTTGACTTTGTATTCACGATGGCCCATCCCCCAGATAACTTCTTTATTCTTCAGTTTATTGTCGACCCAAGCTTCTACTTTATCTGGTGAACCAATTTCTTGCAGCATTCCCACCACACGTTGATTTGCACCACCATGTAGCGGACCAGACAAGGTGCCAATGGCAGCAGAAATAACACTATAAGGTGTGGCTAATGTGGACCCGGCTACTAATGCAGCAAAAGTTGATGCATTGAGTGTATGTTCAGCATGAAGAATCAAACACACATCCATGATTTTTGCCATCAAAGGATCAGGTTCTTTACCGGTGAACATGTAAAGTAGATTTTCAGCAACCGATAAATCCTGACGAGGATGAACAGGATCCCAGCCATGGCGGATATGCTCCCACATAGCGACTAGAGGAGCCATTTGAGCAATAATATTCACCGTCATATTGCGAACGTAATTCAAATCTTCGCAACTGTTAGCATCCGTTAAACACTCTGTTCCCGGATAGAACATACCCAAACTAGACACCGCTGTTTGCAGCATGTCCATAGGGTGTCCTGTATGTGGGAAATGACGCATCATTTCACGAATGTGATATTTGATACGGTAATTGTCACGAAGTTTATGTGAGAATTCAGCTAGGGCTTTTTCGGTGGGTAACTCACCATCAAGAAGCAATAGAGTTGTTTCTTCAAAGGTACTATTTTCAGCTAAAGTTTCGAGGGAATAACCACGATAACTCAAGATACCTTTTTCACCATCAATATTTGAAATGGCTGACTTTGTTGCTGGGACGCCTTCTAGGCCGGGTAAAAAATCACTCATCTACAACCTCGTAATTATATTGATGGTGGAGATTATTGGAAAAGCAGGCAATTATACTTGATTGCACTTGCCTCGACATCTTGGAAATGGATTGTCTCGCCTTAATTGAGAATATCAGACCAGATATTTTTTGCCCAAGCATCAGCAAAATTTCCATCTAATTGTGAGGGCGTTGCAGTAGATCCCCCACCTGGCATCGGCGCCATTTTCTTTTCTTCTTTATCATACCTAAACACAGCAGCAACATGTCCTGCCATAGTTGCATCGGTAAAACTATAACAGGTATTGCCGAATACAGGCTCAGCTTCCACCCTAAGTTCATGCATCAATGCAATCACAGCGGCAGCACATACTTTAGCTTGTACATTGGCAATATGACCAGACTTCGGCAGTGTCGATGCAACGGCATCACCAATCACATGAACATGTGGGACGCGTGTAGATTCATAGCTGAGGAAATCTACTTCACACCAGTGCTGGTCTGCAGAAATCACATCGGCAAGCTCAGCCACTTTACCAGCTCTTTGTGGTGGAATAACATTCAACACATCGGCCTGAATAGTGTCGAATACGCTCTCAACCGTCAATGATTTTACATCAATAGTTTCAATTGCATTACTTGGGTAATAATCAATCAATGAAGAGTACTGATTTTCCCATACACCTTTAAATAAGGCTTTTTTTGAAACAATATCACTATTTGCATCAAGAATAATTAATTTTGCTGTTGGGTTATGTTGCTGCAAAAATAGCGCAATTTGGCAGGCTCTTTCGTAAGGTCCCGGTGGGCATTTGTAGGGTGTAGGCGGTATAGTCATCACGACTTTACCACCTTGGCGCATTGCTTTTAGCTGTTGGTAAAGTAAGGTGGTCTGAGCGCCTGCTTTCCATGCATGTGGGATTTTTTTTGCAATCACTTCAGTAGTCATCATTGGAAGCGCATCATAAATAAAATCAACGCCCGGAGCCAGAATCAAGCGTTCATAATCGACATCAGAGCCATCATCCAGCCTTACCTTTTTTGCATCAGTATCTATACCCACAGCATTGGCTTGAACAACATTAACACCATGATGTTGAGTCAAGCCGTGATAATCATGGCTTAACTGCTGGATCGTTCTATTTCCACTTAAGACTAAATTACTCTGTGGACAAGAGATAAACTGTGCCTGTTTTTCTATTAATACCACCTCAATATCTGATGCCCACATGCGTATGTATTTTGCTGCTGTGGCACCAGCAAAGCCACCACCGATAATGACAACTCGTCGTTTGCGTTTTGAGGCAGAAATCGCCGCCGAGCTGAGTTTTGGGAATAGTGCAAAAGCCGAAGTTTTCGCAACATAATTCATCATTTGTCGACGGTTAATGGCCATTTATGCCCTCATTGTGTCATTACGATACGTGCTCACCCGATGCTTGCAGATCCGCATGATAAGAAGATCGTACCATTGGCCCACTGGCCACGTGGTCAAAGCCCATTTGTTTACCTACCTCAGCCAGTTCATTAAATTCTGCTGGGGTGACAAAACGCTCAACAGCAAGATGATGGCGACTGGGTTGTAAATATTGACCCAGTGTCAGCATACGACATCCATGATCTCGAAGATCTTGCATTACCTGCTTCACTTCATCCATCGATTCACCAAGACCTAACATTAGACCTGATTTGGTTGGCACCTCTGGATGCATAAGCTGAAATCGTTTAATCAAATCCAATGACCACTGGTAATCAGACCCTGGCCGAACCGCTTTATAAAGCCGTGGCACGCTCTCTAGATTGTGATTAAAAATGTCGGGGGGGCTTTGAGTCAAAATTTCCAGAGCCACATCCATACGGCCACGAAAATCGGGCACTAACACTTCAATATTGGTAGAAGGTGATTGTTGACGAATTTCATCAATACATCGCACAAAATGAGCTGCGCCACCATCACGAAGATCATCTCTATCAACAGACGTCACCACCACATGCTTTAACTGCATAGCAGCAATGGTCTTAGCAAGATGTTGCGGCTCATTATCGTCTAAGGTATCAGGGCGACCATGAGCCACATCACAGAACGGGCAGCGACGAGTACAGATATTGCCCATTATCAAAAAAGTCGCCGTGCCATGAGAAAAACACTCGCCTAAATTAGGGCAAGCGGCTTCTTCACAAACCGTATGTAGCTGATGCTCACGCAGCATATCTTTGATGTGCTTAACCTTGGGGTCAGCATGAGATTTGGCACGAATCCATTCTGGTTTACGCTTAGGATCTGAGGGTTCAATTTTTATGGGAATACGCGATACTTTTGACTCACCCTTTAAGGCTTTTACGTCACGTTTCCCCACTGTTATGTCTGTCATTCTATTTATCCTGCTAGCATCTGCTGCATAAAAGCGTTTACAAAGCGTTGTTTTGCTTCTGCCATAGACAAATTCACGCCAAGGCTTTTCAAATCAATCACTTCCATTCCGGCGTAACCACATGGATTGATATAACTGAACGGTGTCAGATCCATATCAATATTAAAACTGACGCCATGATAGCAGGCTCCTCGTTTCACCCGCAGCCCTAGAGAGGCAATTTTACTTTCATTAACGTACACACCAGGCGCGTCTTTTCTTGCTTTTGCTGCAATATCTAATTCAGCCAATATGCCAATCACGGTCTGTTCTAGACGAGAAACCATCTCTCTCACACCGACCTTAGCACGTCGCAAATCTATTAAGGTGTAGGCGACTAACTGACCTGGACCATGATACGTCACCTGCCCGCCACGATCAGTGTTTACCACAGGTACATTGCTGGCGTTAAGAATGTGTGAGGGATCACCATTCAAACCTTGGGTAAAAACAGGCTCATGCTCAAGCAACCACAATTTATCTTCTGATGTATCATCACGCTGCTGCGTATAAGCCTGCATATCATCAACAACCTGTTGGTATGCTCTTAGACCTAAATCCTCTACCTCTACCTTCATTAAAGAACGAATTTAATGGCGTCGTGAGCACTCAAGTCTTGATAGATAGCATCAAGCTGGGCTTTACTTGTTGCATTAATAGTGACCGTTACGGAGGTAAATTTCCCTCCAGAACTTTGTTTAGTACGAACAGCTGCTTCCTGAAGATCCTCAACATGTCGACGCACAATTTCTACCACGACCACATCGATATCTGGTGTCGTCTCGCCCATCGCTTTTACTGCAAATTCACAAGGAAACTCAAGTAAGGTCTCTTGATTATCTTCACTCATTATTCGTTTTCCGCTTCAGTTGCTGATAGGCATTATCAAGTTTCTTCCACACAGGACCAGGTTGACCTGTACCCACTAATTTTCCATCGAGACGTGTTACTGGAAGTAGCTCACGTGTTGAACTACTGATCCAAATTTCATCTGCCTGATAGAGTCGTTCAAGAGCAAGTTCTTGCTCTTTAATGGCAATTCCAGCCTGCACAGCAAGGTCAAATACCACCTCTCGAGTGATGCCCGGTAAGACACGCTTATCTTTAATCGCGGTATAGATAACGTTATCAAAGATGGCATAACTATTACTGGCCGAACCTTCTGTCATCAAACCATCACGGAGCATAATGGCTTCTTGTGCACCCTGTTCATGCGCTTGCTGACGCATCATCGTATTGGGTAATAAAGAAATGGCTTTGATGTCACAATATTGCCAGCGAATATCCTCAACCGTTATGGCAGAAATACCCTGTTCTTTAAAGTCAACTGCCACCGGCTTCAGAGGATTACTCATCATAAAAACAGTCGGTGGTACATTCTCTGGAAACAGGTGATCTCTCGGCGCGACACCACGTGTGACCTGAAGATATACCGCTTGGTCGTTCATTTCATTTTTAGCAATGATTTGCTCAATCAATGCTGTCCACTCTTCTTCACTAAAAGGATTTTGCATTCGAATCCCATCTAAGCTGTTTTGTAAACGACTTAAATGGGACGCTAGTCGGAATGATTGTCTATCGTAGACAGGGATGACCTCATAAACGCCATCACCAAATAAAAATCCACGATCAAAGACGGAGATCTTGGCTTCATCTGCTGGTAAAAACTCACCATTCAGATAAACAACTGGCATTTTAGCCCCAAATCCACAACATGATTTGGTCAATAAATCGACGCCACCAGCTACCCTGTTCAACATCATTCAAGGCAATCAGATCTTGCTTAGCAACGACTTCTTCGCCTAGCTTGATTTCAACTTCTCCTAACTTAGTACCTGCTGTAATAGGTGCAATAACAGGATGTTGTAAATTAGTTGTCGCTTTTAGCTGATCAAACTGACCGCGAGAAACGGTAACAGATAAAGGTTTAGCTAGACCCAAATCAAGTTCTGACTGTTTTCCTTTCCACACCTTCGTTTCTGTCACTTTCGCATTCGCTTGGTAAAGTTGATGCGTTTCGAAGAAACGGAAACCGTAGTTGAGTAATTTTTGTGTTTCTTGAGCACGTGCATTTTCACTTCTTGTGCCTAGTACCACAGAAATCAACCGCATATCACCACGCTTAGCTGATGCAGCAAGGCAGAAACCCGCCGCTTCAGTGTGACCTGTTTTCAGACCATCAACACTGTTATCACGCCAAAGTAATTTATTACGATTATGTTGAGCTATACCGTTATACGTGTATTCCTTTTCTGAATACCACTCATAGTGTTCAGGAAAATCACGAATCAATGCAGCTGACAGTATCGCAATATCATGTGCCGTGGTGTAGTGATCAGGATCTGGCAAACCAGTAGCATTCATATAATTGGTGTTGTACATGCCCAACTGTTGCGCGTACTGATTCATCATTTGAGCAAATGTACTTTCACTTCCAGCCACGTGCTCAGCTAAAGCAACAGCAGCATCGTTACCGGATTGAACAATCATGCCACGCAGTAATGACTCAACAGGTACCTTAGTATTCACTTCCATGAAACTGCGTGACCCTTCCATACGCCAAGCTTTTTCACTGATAAGAACATCATCATCAAGTTGAATATTGCCATTGTGCAGCTCGTAAGACACAACATATGACGTCATCAGTTTTGTAATACTAGCGGGTGGTAAACGTTCATCCGCATTCTTTTCAGCAATAATTCGACCACTGTCATAATCCATCAAAATATAGGATTTAGCCGCAACCTCTGGCGCAGAGGGCTGAGGCGTTATAGCGCCAGCAAACGCATGTGTAAAAGACAATAAGAATGACAGGAATAAAACAAATTTGATGTTTCTCAACATAGATAACTCTCAGATTGTAAAACGTTTAATCGATGATAATGTGGGTGTTACTAAATCCAATACTGGCTAATTTTGCTGCGAGATTGTCTCCTTGATCGACGTTATCAAGTGGCCCCACTCGAACACGATACAGGGTTCCTTGAGCGAGCTCAAAGGGAACTATCACGACCGCATTGGCTACCGTTCGTTCAATTTTTTGTTTCACTTCTTCTGCTTTCTTGAGCGAACTGAAAGCGCCCACTTGCAAAAACATACTCGCAGAAGGGATTACTGGACTCAGTGCTGCAGTGTTCAGCTGTGGCTGAACCATGTTTTTTTCTACTGATTTAAACTTGGTAGAAATCGCTTTTACTTCCACTAAGCCCGTCCCTTTAGCAATGATGCCCAATTTAGTGGCTGCACTGTAGGACAAATCGATAATTCGATTCTCATGAAAAGGGCCTCTATCGTTGACTTTAACTATGATTTTTTTGCCATTTTCTAAATTTGTCACTTGCACATACGTTGGTAAAGGCAGTGTTTTATGTGCCGCTGTCATAGCATACATGTCATAAATTTCACCACTCGAGGTTCGACGTCCATGAAATTTGGTGCCATACCAAGAAGCCATCCCTTTTTCTTGGTAGCCTTCAGCGCTGTTGAGTGTTCGATACGTTTTGCCTAATACCGTGTACTGTTTTGGGTTGCCGTATCTACTCCTTGGTTCCGCCTTAGGAATAGCATCAGGAATAGCACTTACATCTGGTACACGTTTTGGGGCACTGTCTTTGCTGCTTATTATAGGTGCACTACATGAGGCCAATAAAAAAACGAATGAAGCTAAAACTGAACATTGAATAAATTTTCCCATTACAAGGCATCCAATTTCACTTTAATTGCTTGAGCCAATTGATAAACAGCCATCGCATACATGCGGCTGTGGTTGTAGCGCGTGATGGCATAGAAATTTTGTCGTCCAAGCCAGTACTCTTCGCCCTCTTTTTGTGTGAGACCAATAATAGACAACTCATCATCGCCCTCAGGCAGTTCATCTAAATTAAACCCCGCTTCGGCTAACTGAGCACGGGTAAAAGCCGGTTTTAAATCATTTGCAGACATTGCATCACTCAGTGGCAACGAGACTGATGTGGGGTGCACGATCGATGCACCGTCCCCCCATCCATGACGTTTTAAATAATTGGCAATGCTACCAATGGCATCGGTTGGATTAGTCCAAATATTTCGATGTCCATCACCATCAAAATCCACAGCATATGCTAGGTAACTACTTGGCATGAACTGGCCCAAGCCCATCGCTCCTGCATAAGAACCTATCGGTTCTAACTGGGACATGTCTTCTTCACGTGTAAGAATCAAAAACTTTTCAAGTTCACTCGTGAAAAAAGGACTCCGCGGCGGGTAGCGGAAAGCCAATGTAGAGAGAGCATCAATCACACGGAAACTACCTACGTTGCCGCCATAACGAGTTTCCACTCCCAAAATAGCGATAATAATCTCAGCTGGAACACCATATTTATCTTCAGCTGCTTCGAGAGCTTCTTTATGTTGTTGCCAAAACTCAACACCACCATTAATTCTGGAATCAGTCAGAAAAATATTGCGGTATTCATACCATGGTTTGCTTTTTTCGGCAGGTCTGGAGATCGCTTTCAGAATACTGTCTTTTACTTCAACATGGTCAAAGAGCATTTCTAGATTAGCTTTATCAAAGCCATGCTCAGCAACCATCTTATCGATAAACGGTTGTACGCCTGGTAAGTCCTCAGTATTGGCTTGTGCAATCGGGCTTAACATTAGAACTAAAAGCGAACTGATTATAGTTTTCTTCACGGTGACATCATCCTTCGGTGAGTGTGTATGGACATCAAAATACCAAAACCGGCTAACAAGGTGACCATTGAGGTGCCACCATAACTGACAAGTGGTAATGGCACGCCAACAACAGGTAATAACCCAGTGACCATTCCGACATTAACGAACACATAGACAAGAAAAGTAATAGAAATACTGCCGGCTAACAATCGTGCAAAGCTACTTTGTGCTTGACTGGCGATATAAAGTCCGCGGGCAGAGATGAGTAAGTAAAGCAATAAGAGTAACGCAACGCCCACCAAACCAAACTCTTCCGAAATGACAGCAAAAATAAAATCGGTTGAACGTTCGGGTAAAAACTCGAGATGTGATTGCGTACCTTGTAACCAACCTTGACCAGACAAACCGCCAGACCCTATAGCAATTTTTGATTGAATAATATGATAACCAGAGCCAAGCGGATCGCTTTCTGGATTTAAAAACGTTAATACTCTCTGCCGTTGATAGTCATGCATAAAATACCAAAGGACGGGAGCAGCCGATGCAGCCGCACCGATAAACGTCAATATAATTTTCCAGCTAATTCCAGATAGAAAGAGGACGATTAGACCTGAGCTGGCAATCAAAATGGCGGTTCCTAAATCAGGTTGTTTAGCAATCAAAAAAGATGGCAGCCCAATCAAAACGAAGGCGATGAGCATTCGCCATGCCGTCGGTGGTAGCGGCCGCTCGGCTAAATAAGCAGCCACCAAAATAGGTACCGCTAATTTGATAATTTCTGATGGTTGGAAACGGAAGAATCCCAAGTTCAGCCAACGCTGAGCGCCCTTCCCTTCATGACCAAACAACAGTACAGCTACGAGTAAAACCAAACCAAACACATATAGCCAATAGGCATTGTCCCGTAATCGATCGGGGTCAATCTGAGCGATGACAAACATCAAGGAAAGCGCCATGCCCATTCTGATTAGCTGACGAACAATCAGCCCCATATCTTGGCCACCAGCACTATATAACAGCAGCAAACCTGACCCTAGCAGGATAAACAGGCCCATCAATAAGATGGGATCTAAATGCAATTTTCTCAACAAAAAAGAAAATTGCCACTGATGAGACCGTCTTCTATCACTTATCTGATTGTTCATCGGCCTTCAATCCAAAATATTGTTGAATCATCCTACGTGCTATGGGTGCAGCCACTTTACTACCACTACCACCATTTTCAACCACAACGGCCACGGCAAACTCTGGTTTTTCAGCTGGAGCAAAGGCAATAAATAAAGCATGGTCATGCAACTTACGTTCGAGTGTTTTGGCATCATATTTTTCATCTTGGGCGATACCAAACACCTGCGCGGTGCCTGTTTTACCCGCCACATGGAAAGGCATATCTTTGCCAACTGAACGAGCTGTACCCCGTTCACCATGAATAACTTCCACCATTGCTTGAACAACATTTTCCCAATGCTGACTATTTTGCATAGGCAGATTGGTGACGACGTTACGTTGGCGAAGAATCATCTCATCATCAGCCGCTTTACGCGTTGCTCTAACGACTTGGGGTGTAATGACCATACCCCTCATTGCCAAAGTAGCTGTAGCATGAGCTAACTGAACTGGCGTAGTTTGGTTAAAGCCTTGCCCTATACCTGAAATCAACGTTTCACCGGGATACCAAGCTTGGTTACGGGAAGCTCGCTTCCACTCTGTCGATGGTGATAGCCCTTGAGTCTCATTAGGGAGGTCAATACCTGTTTGCCGACCAAAACCAAATAGATCAAGAAAATCATGAAGCCTATCAATACCTAATGTGTGGGCTAAATCATAAAAATATACATCGCAAGACTGTGACACTGCATCGATCATATTTACATTGCCATGCCCCCATGATTTCCAACAACGGTATCGATGATCTTTACCCGGTAAGGTATACCAACCTGGGCAATAAGTTTTTGTCTGTTCGGTGACGACACCCAATTCAAGACCAGCCAATGCCACAAAGGGTTTTAGCGTAGAGCCTGGTGGATAACGACCTCGAAGAGCACGGTCAAACAGCGGACGTTCGGGAGAGTCGCGTAATTCAGCATATTCTTTACTACTAATACCAGAAACAAACAAATTTGGATTGAAATCCGGTTTACTGACTAAGGCCAGAACGGCACCATCTTTGGGGTCTATCACGACAACCGAGCCATTAAAATCAGCCAATTGTTCAGAGGCAACTCGCTGCAAATTTGTATCTAGGTTAAGGAAAAGATCATCACCTGAATGCGGTGGTTCGGCCATAATTTCACGGACAATTCGTCCTTGAACATTGGTTTCTACCTGGCGATACCCGACTTGTCCGTGAAGTTGATCTTCGTATTCTTTTTCAATACCTGTTTTGCCAATTTGCATCGTGCCTTTGTAAGCTTTTGAATCGATAATTTGCAGATCACGCTCATTAATACGGCCAACATATCCCACAGCATGAGCAAACAAGTCTCCCTGAGGATAATGTCGGATTAATCTGCCTTCGACATCTATCCCTGGAAAGCGATATCGGTTAGCGGCAAACCGAGCTACTTCAGCTTGAGTAAGACGCTGTCTAATAATCACATTTTGAAAGCGACGATGTCGCTCAAGCCGCTGATGAAAAGCATCAATATCATCATCACTAAGGGCGACGAGTTGACTAAGCTCAGCAATAGCCTCATCAATATCAACCACCTTTTCAGGAACCATTTCCAAACTGAATGTGGGTATATTTTCGGCAAGAACAACGCCGTTACGATCAAAGATTAAACCGCGCTGCGGTGGCAAGGACTCAATATCAACGCGGTTTCTATCAGAAAGAGAGTCAAAATGTTCATACTCAAATACTTGTAAATAAACCAGTCGAACGATAACAATCGCAAATATTACAAAGGAAAATAAAGCAGCAAAAATTAACCTGCCATTAACAAGACGACTTTCACTAAAATGATCTTTGAGAGTAAAGCGTGATGCCATAAATGGTTAAGTCACCTGAAATCCGCGCCTGATTTTCCGCAGCACGGCATACATCACAGGCCATAATAATGTACTGGTCAATACAGGCATCCAGCTTAACCAATAACCTGTTTTTTCAGTGAGCATAATATCGGTGACTTCTACTATCAATACGACCGAAAAAATTGTGAAGGCTTGTTGCCACAGTGGGTATTGACGAAGCTGTAAATGAAATCGTGCAATGATGAATATGGCTAATGCATAACTAAAAGCCATAACACCCAATTCACCACCGACAATGATATCCATCGTAAACCCTGTTAACCAAGCAACACCAATACTGACACGGTGAGGTAATGCCATCGCCCAGTAAATCAGTGTCATCAATACCCACTCAGGACGGAAAAAACGTGCCATATCCGGTAATGGTAAGAGCATCATGACCATTGAAATAAGGATCGTGATAAAAATCACAATACCATTTCTAGAATCAATTATTGTTGCCACTTACAGCCTCCTCAGATGTCGATGGAGCTGTCGTTGAACTGGCATCTTTAATAAGCGGCTCAGCCATACCGGTATGAATTTTTTCACCTGGCAATACCAGCATGACCTCTCGACTAGTGGATAATTTAGCGGCTGGTTCGACCTTGATGTCGGCAAATGGTTTGCCTTGAGGAAAATCAACAGAAACGACTTGACCCACGGGATATCCCACTGGAAATCGACCACCAAGCCCGGATGTGACGAGTATATCTCCGACACGAACATCCGCATTATGAGGCAAGAAATCCATTTGCAATAACTCGCCTAAGCCACGGCCAGTCACGACTGCACGTAAACCATTACGATTAATTTGTACCGGAATGCTATGACTAGGATCAGTTAACAGAATAACGTGACTCGACATCGATGAGGTCTCAGATACCTGTCCCATGACACCAGTCGCATCAAGCACGGCTTGTCCAACATAAACGCCGTAATTATCGCCTTTATCAATGACGACTTGTTGTGAAAATGGATCGAGATCTACCGTTAATAATTCGGCAACTTGAACACGCTCTTGCAGTCGAAAAGACGAGCCTAACAATTTTCGTAGCCTCATATTTTCACGTTCTAAGGACTGCAATTTCTGTAGGCGAACATGTTGCAGCAGATTATTTGCATTCATTACAGCAATTTTTTCGCGAAGTTGCTTACGATCATTGAAAAACTCTTTTGCCCAGTCCTTGATATCGCTAGGCAAGGAGGCTGTCGCCTGAATGGGATAAACCAGGGTCGATAGTGAAGATCTTACAGGTTTAAAATAATCTAAGCGTGCATCCAAAAAAAATACCGCAACTGACATTATTACGGCTATCAGCATGCGCGTATTCAGTGATGGAGTATGTGAGAATAATGGTTTAATGACTCAAATCCAGAAACTAAAAGACCTTCACAAATGCAATTTGTAAAGGCCTTATATTGGCTATTAGGAGTAGTTTATTCAAATGAAAAAACGTCGCTACCTTTCTCATCAATCATTTCGAGCGCTCGACCACCGCCACGCGCCACACAAGTCAGAGGATCTTCAGCAATAATCGCAGGTAAGCCAGTTTCTTCGATCAGCAAACGATCAAGGTCACGTAATAAAGCACCACCACCTGTTAAAACAATACCTCGTTCAGCGACGTCGGCACCAAGTTCAGGCGGTGTTTGCTCTAATGCTGTCTTCACGGCTGCGACGATACCAGAAAGTGGATCTTGTAATGCTTCTAAAATCTCATTGCTGTTTAAGGTGAAACTTCTTGGCACGCCTTCCGCTAAATTGCGGCCACGCACTTCCATTTCTCTTACTTCGTTTCCGGGATAAGCCGAACCGATTTCTTTTTTAATTTTCTCAGCAGTTGCTTCGCCAATTAATGTACCGTAATTACGACGAACATAATTAACGATGGCTTCGTCAAACAAATCACCACCAATGCGAACAGAGGCTGAGTAAACAATACCGTTTAATGAAATAACCGCTACTTCTGTAGTACCGCCACCAATATCCAACACCATAGAGCCACTTGCTTCATCGACAGGCATTCCAGCGCCAATTGCCGCAGCCATAGGCTCTTCAATTAGGAAGACATCACGTGCGCCGGCACCCGCTGCAGATTCACGAATAGCGCGTCGCTCAACTTGTGTCGAGCCGCACGGCACACACACCAAAACGCGCGGACTCGGTTTTAGAAAACGTCCTTCATGCACTTTGCGGATGAAATGTTGCAACATTTTCTCTGTCACGGTGAAATCAGCAATGACCCCATCTTTCATCGGTCTGATCGCTGTGATATTACCAGGTGTTCGGCCCAACATACGCTTGGCTTCCAGACCCACTGCAGCAATAGAGCGAGGACCTCCAGGGCCCTTGTCTTGACGAATCGCGACGACTGAAGGTTCGTCGAGCACGATACCTTTGCCACGCACATAAATCAGCGTATTCGCTGTTCCCAGATCGATCGACAGATCATTGGAAAAAATTCCACGTAAACGTTCAAACATTGAAGAAACCACACCTGAAAGGGGTAAAATGACTACTTTAGCAATGCTCTGGGCTGTTGAGCAAGCAACTAATGATTTAAACTGACTGCTTTGTTGAAGCAATTAACTTTTGGAACTGTCGATGAGTTTAGATAAAAACGATGTAGAAAAAATTGCGCATCTAGCGCGACTGGCCATACAAGAAGACGACATCCCACATTATGCTAGGGATCTGAATAATATTCTCAACTTGGTTGAACAAATGAGCGCAGTAGATACCAGCGACATTTTGCCCATGGCACACCCCCTCGATGCTCACCAACGCCTTCGTCCTGATGAAGTAACTGAAGTAGATCAGCGCGAATTATTCCAAAGTATCGCTCCTAAGACTGAAGCTGGTGTTTATCTGGTTCCTCAAGTCATCGAATAAAGCAACACAGGTAGACACATGCATAACAAATCTCTTTCAGAACTTTCAACGGCACTTCACAGTGGTGATATCAGCAGTGTTGAATTAACTCAGCACTATCTTGATCGCATCAATAAACACAATGCTGAACTGAATGCGTTTATCACGGTGACCGATGCTCGTGCGCTGGAACAAGCAAAAGCGGCAGATAAATTATTTGCATCAAAAAAAGCAGGTGCATTAACGGGCATTCCTCTCGCACATAAAGATATCTTTTGCATCACAGTC
>LAZR01000973.1_pt1 | contig 19429 bp, 17 predicted proteins | sample 329461 | NCBI WGS metagenome assembly LAZR01 (sample SAMN03002196, study PRJNA259156) | marine sediment metagenome | biome: sea floor; feature: Hydrothermal impacted sediments; material: marine sediment; isolation source: Loki non-amplified sample from Loki's castle hydrothermal vent sediment ...
ACCTATTTATTTTCAATAAGTTAATATTTTTTTTAATTTGGCACAGAAATTGCTAAATAAAGATTGCACATTAAATTTTAATAATGTCAAATTTAACATTCTCTGGCGGACTAGAACAATAAAGTCACCAGAGCCAAGGAGGTTTTTAAATGTTAAAAAAAGTAAGAGGTTTTACACTGATTGAGCTGCTTATCGTTGTTGCTATCTTAGGAATTCTTGCCGCTCTTCTCATCCCCAACGCTATTACCGCCATTCAGAAAGCGAAGCAGAAAAGCACCATGAAAGATATCGTTGTCATTTCCACAGCTGTCACAGATTATGTTACTGATAACGGAGTCACTCCCACTCAAGATGGTACTTACACAGCCACATCTGCCTTCTATACCGGGCTTTCCCCCTTCTACGTCAAAGTCCTTCCCCTTACCGACCAGTGGGGTACTTTTTATAATGCTTACTGTGGTACTGATGTAGACGGAAATTATGGAATTAGTGGAGCAGCTGGAGATGATTTCGTAATTGCTTCCTATGGACGTGCTGGAATATTAGAAAGTTTTACCTTCAGTCCTACCAATCCAGAAGCGGGGTTGTTTGTGGTAAGCCAGTCAGCCCATTTCAACAATGATTTAGTAATGTGGAATGGTTCCTGGATTCGTGCGCCAAGGACTTCTGCTGCAGCCGGCACCTAATTTCAAGCTGGTACTCGCTAAAGTACTTTCCAAACTTGTAAGAGGGCGATACATCAAGCAGTGTATCGCCCTCTTCTTTTATCTAACGCAATATATATTTTTACAATGTAATTGCGAGCCCTGAAAGGGCGTGGCAATCTCATCCTATAAAGACGAGATCGCCACGTCGCTTCGCTCCTCGCGATGACACTGGAATAATTGCGTTTGTATTAGTAACAAAATATAGTATAATTTTTTCTCTGGAGCTGCTTTAAAAAGAGAATGCAAATGTTGAAAAAAGCAAGGGGTTTCACATTGGTTGAATTAATCATCGTTGTTGCTATCGTCGGGATCCTCTCGGCGCTTGTAATCCCCAATGCCGTAGTCGCCATACAGAAAGCTAAACAAAAAGAAACGATGAAGCAAATTACACACCTGGCCACCGCCATTGCAGATTATGTAACTACGGTTGGATACGCTCCTGATGCTGGAAATCAATCAGGTGCTATTCAATCCAGCGGCAATTTCCTAAGTTCTATTTCCCCTATGTTTTTAAGAGTTTGTCCTATAAATGATCAATGGGGGAATCCTTTTCTAGTTTATACAGGCACAGCCGTAACCTCGGTTTACGATATTCCTGCAGAAGATATATATGATGATGACTTTTTAATTGTTTCCTTAGGACGAGACGGAGAGGACGGCGGAGATGATAGCTTTACTTATAATACCGCTAATCCTTTTGCCGGCATGTATCAGATAGAGTCTATTGCGGATTTCAATAATGATTTGATCAATTTGGATGGAGCTTGGCTTCATGCTCCTCGAATAATGTTAAGTGGTTCATGATTTAAATAATTTTTAGCTATGTCGCCTGGGGTCAGGCCTCCATAACTTCTATAACTTTGAGGTCAGGCCTTGCCATTGGGAAGAGATATTTTCCCGCATTCTTGCCCTTATGGCATCCCCTGGGATAAGACCCCAGATAATGACCCCATACCTGACTGATCCCCGCTCTCCTTTTATTCAAGGACTTATGTTATAATCTCAGCAACAAGGAATGCGAACAATTGTCCTTTTGATTACATATGCTCTTCTGACGATTCTTCTCATTCCTATTCTTCTTTTCTGCTCCCCGCTAAAGTTTGCTCAGCCTATTATCTTGGTCACCAGGTGGGCTTTGTGGGTTGGGCAGAAAATATTGGGGATTCGCCTTGATGCTTCCGGAATCGAGAGAATAAATAAAAGAGTGCCCTATGTTTTCATGGCTAACCATCAGAGTTTAATCGACGGTCCTTTGCTTTATCTGATCATTCCTCAATTTGTTAGAGTTCTCCTGAAAAAAGAAGCTTTCAGGATCCCTGTTATCGGCCAGGCTATGAGACAGGTGGGTTTTGTTTCTGTTGATAGAAAAGGTTTAAGGGGAGGAAAAAAGAGCATAGATCGAGCCACTTGCATGATAAAAGAGAAGGGCATTTCCTTCCTGATATTTTCCGAAGGCACGAGGAGTCGAGACGGGAAACTTCAGCCATTCAAGCGGGGAGGATTCTTCCTGGCGGTCAACAGCCAGGTTCCCATCTTTCCTGTGAGCATAAAGGGAAGCTACGCACTCCTACCCAAAGGTTCTTTTTTTGCTAAAAAAGGAAAAGTGGGCGTGATATTTCATCCGCCCGTTTCTGTCCAGGGATTTGACAGGAACAACCTCTCCCAGCTCATGGGTAAAGTCAGAAGCGTCATACAGAGTGGATTAGATTGAAAATTTTCAAGAAACTTTATTATTAGCCAGGAGGGAAGATGGATTATCAAAATGTTATCGAGGAATGGAGACAAATTGCCGGGGATTTTTTTGCAGCCAGGAGTGATCTTTTCGAAAAAGTGGTGAGCCTTTTGGTCGAAAAGCTAAGAGCCGGGCATAAGATTCTGATTTTTGGTAACGGCGGAAGCGCTGCCCAGGCTCAACATTTTGCTGCAGAGCTTGTGAATAAATTTCTAAAGGAGAGGGCTCCTATTCGAGCAATCTCCTTAACCACAGACACATCTACCCTCACGTCTATCGCTAATGATATATCTTACGACTATGTCTTCAGCCGCCAGACAGAAGCCCTTGGGGACAAAGGGGATGTTGTCCTTGGCCTTTCCACAAGCGGAAACTCACCCAACGTAATGGAAGCCATGAAAGTTGCCAAAGAGAGAGGATTGCTAACCGTGGCCTTCACCGGAAAGGGAGGAGGAAAGCTCAGCTCTCTCGTTGATTATCTCCTTGATGTGCCTTCAGAGAGCACTCCCAGGATTCAGGAGGTTCATCTTCTCCTGCTTCATCTTTTAGCTCAGGAGATAGAGAAAAGGTTGGAATAAAACTCTTTACCTTGACCGCCAGAACCTCTCCCTGTGCGGTCTGGATTTGGATTCCCTGAACGTGAGGGGCTTTTCCTCCGCAACTGGGCTTTCAGGCCCGGGTGAAAAACCGGCAGAGCAGAGTATCATTGAAGCTTAAGACTTGGTGGAATCGGATTTTTATCCGAAAGGCTTCTTTTTTATGCCTTTTGCCCCTCGGTCATGTTATCCTTTTGATAGCCTTTTTGGTCCGGCATCAATCACTATTTGCGAGCAACCACTTTTGAAGAGTTTAAAATTCTCAATAAACCGTGCCGCTAATGCATCATATTTTTTCCAATACTCGTCTTTTTCACCCCAAGAATTGGATGGTTCAAGAACATCATCGGGAACATCCGGGCAAACAATAGGAACTTCAAAGCCAAACAGCTTATCCTTACGGTATTCTACATCATTCAGCTTGCCTTCCAGGGTTGCATTAAGGAGGTTACGTGTGTGGCGAATACTAATGCGTTTACCAACACCGAATCGTCCCCCCACCCAGCCGGTATTAACCAGCCAGCATTGAGAATCGTGTTTAAGCATTCGTTGTTTAAGCATCTCGGCGTATTCAAACGGAGGCCGTACCATGAACGGGGCGCCAAAACATGCACTGAAAGTGATCTGTGGTTCAATACCAAGTCCGATTTCGGTTCCTGCTATTTTGGAAGTGTAACCGCTGATAAAATGATACTGGGCCTGTTCTGGGGTAAGTCGGGCTATTGGCGGCATAACACCGGATGCATCACATGTTAGAAAAATAATGTTCTTAGGATGAGAATTTACCATTTTCTCGGGTACTACATTGGGAATAAACTCAAGCGGATATGAAGCACGTGTGTTTTCAGTAATTATGTCATCGTCCAGGTCAATCCTGCGAGTAACTGAATCATAAACTACATTTTCTAGAATGGTGCCAAAACTTCTGGTGCAAGCATAAATTTGTGGTTCATGTTCAGCGGAAAGACGAATAACTTTGGCATAACAACCGCCTTCAAAATTAAACACACCGTTTGAACTCCAGCCATGCTCGTCATCACCAATGAGCCTTCTTTTAGGATCTGCAGAAAGGGAGGTTTTTCCTGTTCCGCTGAGTCCGAAAAAAAGAGCCACATCCCCAGCCTTCCCTACATTGGCGGAACAGTGCATAGGAAGCACATTATCGAATGTCAAAAGGAAATTCAAAACAGTAAAGAGCGATTTTTTGATTTCGCCACCATATAGGGAATTTGCTATTATAGCCATCCGTTCCGCGAAATTAATTACGATTGCCGTGTTGGTTCTTGTGCCGTCTATTTTGGGGTCCAATTTAAAGCCAGGTACGGAAATTATGGTAAACTCTGGAATAAAATGTTTAAGCTTGTCTTGATTATTTGTAGTAATAAACATATTGCGGGCGAACAAACTATGCCACGCTTTCTCTGTAATAATTCTCACCTGTATACGGTATTCGGGATCAGCCCCGGCGTAGCAATCCTGAACAAATAATTCTTTGTCCTGTGCAAAGGCCTGCACCCGTGTTAACAGTGCATTGAATTTTTCAACACTGATGGGACGGTTGTATTCACCCCACCAAATTTTGTCTTCGGTGGTTTCTTCCCTTACAACAAATTTATCTGCAGCCGCACGTGCTGTGTGTTTTCCGGTATTTACCAGTAAGGGTCCAGCATGAGCGATATGTCCTTCATTCCGAAAAACAATTTCCTCATAAAGAGCGGATTCAGGCAGATTCCAGTAAACTCTCTCAAGATGAACCAGTCCGTGATTCTTAAGACTGTAGTCCGAAGCCAGTTCCTTGGCCTCTTTAATGGCGGGTGTATTGAATTCAAGGTATTTGCTCATGTCCAATCCCTCACTAATTTGCGGTCACCGATATAAAGTTCGTTTGGAGAATTCGGATCTAATGCCCATTTCATACGTTCGACGCCTTCAGTGATGTCTTTTATTGAACCGCAGAAGCTCATTCTCAGATAACCTTCCATACCAAACTCAACTCCAGGCACGGCTAATACCAGAACCTTATTAATTAAAAATTCTGAAATTTTAGTTGATTCTTTTCCATAAACGCTAAAATCTGCAAAACAATAGAAAGCACCATCGGGTTTTGTGACTTTAATTCCCTCAAATGAATTCAGATTTTCTATCATAACATTACGATTGTTCTCTAAGGTTACCCGAAGGTTCTCTACACTGGATTGTATTCCATTAATAGCCCCGACTGCAGCTTTTTGAAGTACTACCGAAGGGCCCCCAGTTTGATGTCCTTGAATATTGGTCATGACCTCTATAAGCTTTTTATTTGCTACTGCCCAGCCGATTCTGAAACCGGTCATTGCATACTGCTTAGAAATCCCATTGATTACAATTAGCTTTGAATTCTCTGATAAATCTTTGGCGTATTCATAGCAGTTAATCGGTCTTCTGTTATCAAAAATCAGCCGGTGGTAAATGTCATCCATTATTAGATATAAATCCCGTTTTTCACATAAGTCCACTACATCGGCGATGAACTCTTTCGAATACATTGCTCCTGTTGGATTATTGGGGCTGTTAATTAGGATTGCTTTTGTATAAGATCCCACCTTTTGTTCTATATCCTGAATTCTGGGATAAAAAGTGCCATCTTCGGGCAGAACGGGCACTCCAATAGCTCCGCATAACTTAGCCATCTCAGGATAACTTACCCAATATGGTGCAGGATAAATGACTTCCTCTTGAGGATTAAGAATAGCCTGCAATGCTACCATGATCGCCTGCTTAGCACCTCCGGAGGCCATAACATTTTCAGGCTCCACAAGACGATTATAATGCTCTTCTGTATAATGGATTATGGCCTTTTTCAACGCGGGAACACCATCAGCAGGCGCATATCTGATTTCCCCGGTGTTCAGATGTGCTGCTGCCGCCATAATGGCATCCATGGGTGCTTTGCTCTTTGGTTCGCCGGCGCCCAGATGAATGACAGGTTCTCCTTTTTCACGAAGGATAGCCGCTTTTTCGTTTAGCGTGAGGGTGGGTGATGCACTAATTGTTCTGGCAATTTGACTTATGCTCATTTCTAATCCTTAGATTAAATAACCAATTTTTTGCAAAAATGAAAGATTGCCTATCAATCCTTTTTTATCCTAATTGAATTTTAAAGCAATACATTGTTATTTGTCAAAGGGATAAGAATTTGGCTTTTATCGGGATGGCATAAAATGCATCTCTGTCCCGATTTTCCCTTCCAATCATAATGGGGAATTATAAATTTGGCCTCAAAAGATGTCAAGGACCTGGCTCTGTTACAAAAATTGGGGCCAGGCACCAATTTTCGTAACTCAAAACCCATACTTTGTACGTGGGACTCAAGTCTCAATATTTAACATATCCTCCATTCTTTTAAAATTGATAATTAGTGCTTTCCTCCTGATAAATATGTCAAATGTTGCTTTCGTTGATACCTGTCTCCTTGATTAAACTTCGCTAAGTAAAATTTGTGCCTGATAATAGGGGGGCTATCTTTTCTTAATGTCCAGTTTTTCTCTAAAGTAGGCGATGGTTTTGAGCAGTCCCTCCTCTAGACCTATTTTTGGCTGCCAGCCGAGTTTTTCTTTGGCTAATGAGATATCCGGACATCGTCGCACAGGGTCATCCGAGGGCAGAGGCTTGCGGATGATCTTGGAAGAGCTTTTGGTGAGCGTGATTATTTTTTCGGCTAATTCAAGGATAGTGGATTCTGCTGGATTTCCCAGGTTCACAGGCTGTGTAAAACCTTCTTTATCCATCGTCAATATGAAAGCATCAATGAGGTCTGAGACATAGCAAAAGGAGCGTGTTTGAGTTCCGTCTCCGTAAACGGTGACTGGTTCTCCTCTTAGTGCCTGAACGATAAAGTTGCTGACAACCCTTCCGTCATTTATGGCCATCCGCGGCCCGTAGGTGTTAAATATACGGACTATTCTGGTGTCAACGTTGTTCTGACGGTGGTAGTCCATCATCAGCGTTTCAGCCACTCTTTTTCCTTCGTCATAGCAGCTTCGGACACCGACAGGATTAACGTTTCCCCAGTAACTTTCTTTTTGAGGGTGAACTGCCGGATTCCCGTAAACTTCAGATGTGGAAGCGAGGAGGATGCGGGCTTTTATCCTCTTGGCCATGCCCAGCATATTTATGGTCCCCATGACGCTGGTCTTTACCGTTTTTATCGCATTGTTCTGGTAGTAGAGTGGTGAGGCAGGGCAAGCGAGATTATAAATTTTATCAACCTCTAAAAAGAGAGGATGGATAATGTCGTGGCGGATCAGTTCGAAATAAGAGTGGGAAAAGAGATGCCGGATATTATCTTTGTAGCCTGAGAAAAAATTGTCGACACAGACCACATCCGCCCCCCTTTCTAAAAGAGCGTCGCAAAGATGGCTGCCTAAAAAACCGGCTCCTCCTGTTATAAGGATTCGATTCATATTTTTTTCTCCTTTTTACATGTAAGCCATGAAGAGAATGCTCTTTTTTTTGAGGGCGTCCTTCTGAACTTGGGCTATTTCTTTTATTCCTTTATAGGCTAAGTTTAAAAGAGTGCTCAGTTCTTTTCTTGAAAATGGATTTTTCTCTGCTGTTGCCTGTAATTCCACGAGCTGCTCCTTCTCTGTACCGACAACATTCATGTCAATTTCTGCATTTGAATCCTCGGAGTAATCGAGGTCAAGGAGGACTTCTCGTTCCACAATGCCCACACTGATGCCGCTGACAAGGTATTTGAGGGGCATCCGGTCGATGATCTTTTCGTCCATCATCTTTTTCAAGGCGAGGGCTAAGGCAAGGCAGGCGGCTGTTACCGAAGCTGTTCTTGTCCCCCCGTCAGCCTGGAGGACGTCACAGTCAAGGATGATAGTCCTCTCTCCAAGGACGCTAAGATCTGTCACGGCACGAAGTGAGCGTCCTATGAGGCGCTGAATTTCCTGACTTCGGCCCGAAATACGAGCATGTGTTCTTTCTCTAATATTTCTTTTTTTAGTGGAGCGGGGAAGCATGGAGTATTCGGCCGTGATCCAGCCAGTTCCGCTTTTCTTAAGGAAGGGCGGAACCTTCTCTTCAATTGTAGCTGCAGCAACGATCCTGGTTTTGCCGATCTCTATGAAAGCAGAACCGTCAGCAAAATCCAGATAATCTAGCTTGATTTTTATCGGCCTTAATTCATCGAAAGATCTCTTATTGGCTCTCATTTTCCCGTTTCCTTTAGAATCCTCGCATCCACTCGGATATGCTTGTTGAAATTTTAGTTTTTCTTTCCTTATATATCAAGGATTTGACCATTTTCAAAATTCAAGCCTCCTCTTCCTCTGGTCTCGTTTTCCACCTATTGTGGAACCAAAGCCAATAATCTGGATTCTTCCGTATCTGATTTTCTATAATCTTAGTGCATATTTGGGTAATTTTCAATACATCCTGGTTGTAATTTCCTTCCAAGGTGATGCTTAGAGGGCTGAATATTTTAATGTGATAGGCATGGGATGATGTAGGATAGCAAAATACCGGGATTAGAGGTGATTTTGTCTTGAGGGAAAAAGATGCCAGGCTTGGGGTTGTGGCTGCTTTCTTGCCAAAAAAATCGACAAAGACAGCTTGTCTTCTGAGAACATTCTGATCTATCAAAAAGGCAACCATTTCTCCTGCCTGCAGAGATCGAAGAATCTTTTTTGCTGCCTGATGTTTGTAGATGATGCGGGATCCATGGCTTGTTCTGAGCTTGAGGAGCTCTTTCTCCAGGAGCTTGTTATCCAAGGCGCGGGCAACGCCACTTAGTTTTCCCTTTGTGGTGAAAAAACTCATAGCGATTTCCCAGCTTCCATAATGAGCAGAAAAGGGGAGCACTCCTTTTTTTTCTCGAAGAGCTTTAAGCAGATTTTCTTCGCCTTCGACATTTATCAGGGTATTTATTTTCTCTTCTTTAAGTTGAGGAAGCTTTATGATATCCATGAGGGTCTTTCCGAAATGCATAAAGGAGTTGCGGGCTATTCTTTTAAGCTCAGAAGAGGGCAATTCCTTTCCAAAAGCGATTTTCAGGTTGGCTAAGGCAATCAGGCGATGCTTTTTATCCAGGTAATAAAAGGCTAACCCTAAGGTTTGTCCCAAAGCGAGACACAGTTTCCGGGAAAGAATGGACAAAGGAGCTTTGGCTATTTTAAAGAGTGAAAATTCAAATAATTCTTTTAAACTTGCCATTTTAGAATATTATACCCAATTTTGGAGTAGATTTGATATTCTAGCGTAAAATTTATCCTCCACTTCGAGGTCGATCTTTAAATAAAAAACAGGGATTTTTTTAAGGCTGTTGCTGTGAATAATCTTCAAGGCATCTTTCTCAGTAGTGATGATTGCTTCAGCGTTGATTTCTTTGTATTTTTTTGTGATTTTTTCTAGGGAAGATTTGGGATAGGGATGATGATCAGGAAATTTAAAGAAAAACGATGGCTTTATGCCTTCCTCATGCAGGGTGGATAAGAATCTTTCAGGCCGGGCTATTCCGCAAAAAGCGAGAACTTTTTTTCTTTTAAGCTTTTCACCCGGCTCTCTCTCTTTCTCTGCTAACTTGAAGAAACCCCTATTTTTAACAGAGTATTCAAAGACGGTTGATTCAGGAAAGCGTTCCCTTATTCTTTTTTTTCTCTGAGGATCGACTCCTTTCTTCATCAAAAGAATGTTGGCTCTTTTAAGGGAAGAGATAGGTTCGCGAAATGCAATTTTCTCTGCCGGAGTGTAAAGAACAATGTCCAAATCTCTGTGGAGGCGGCGATGCTGGAAGCCGTCATCCAGCACAGCAAGCTCGAAACCCAGGCTCTTTGCTTTTTGGCAAGAGAGAAGACGATTTTTACCGATGAAAACTCCAGCCTGAGGAATGCTTTGGGCGACCATAAATGGCTCATCACCGGAATCCTCCCAGGCAGCCTGAATGCTTTTTCCGTCAGAGAGAATGCCTCCGCTCTTTTCCCATCTCCCTTTATATCCACGGGAGATCAGGGCAGGTTTGAAGCCGTGTTTAATGAGATAGGTTATCAGATTTATGACTAATGGTGTTTTTTCTGTCCCCCCAAAGGCGATGCTTCCCACGCTGATAACGGACAAAGGCGCTTTTTTTGGTGTTGATATTTTCTTTTTGTAAAACCAATTTTTAATCTGGCATCCTGAGCGGTTGAAAAGAGAAAGAAGGAATATGAGGAATTTCATCCTCTGGGGAATATACTATATTCGATTTCCTCTTTCAAGAAGTCATTAATGAGCGTGCCCCTTGAAAGCATCTCCAAATCCTTTATTGCTTAATAAGAGTATTTGGGAATGGTCTCGCTCCCAAAAGATTTTTAACGCCATTCAAATTCCGCTCTTCTCGGTGGCTGCGTAACTCACCCATAAATGGGTTCAGACATACTTGCCAGTCCACTGCGTGGACTCCCCTCGAAGAACGGAATTTGAAGGCTAAATCTTTTAAGGTCGCCTCACCCATCCCCAAATACTCTTACCTTATGAATGACTATTTATTCATCGCGGAAATGGAGATGCTTACCCGGTCCCCATTTTTGCTTTGACTTTTTTCTTTGGCTTATGGTAGTTTTTGCTTTCCATTCAAAACATAAGATGAGTATTTTGGCATAATGCTCGTTCATCACAAGGATAAAGGAGGATATGATATGAAAAAAAGAATATTTTCGTCCAGGGTTCTATTGGTTCTGTGTCTGGGATTAGCCGTAAGCCTTTTCCTCGGTGCGAAAAAAGCAAAGAAAGAACCTGAACCTCTTATAAAGGAATCAATCCTTGACGGGATGAAATGGAGATGTATCGGCCCATCCAATATGGGAGGACGGATTGATGATTTTGCTGTTGTGGAAAGCAATCCTAAAATCATTTATGCAGGGACTGCCTCAGGGGGAGTGTGGAAGACCACCAATAATGGCGTAACCTGGGAATCCATTTTCGACGACCAGATTACTAGCTCCATCGGCGATGTGACCGTGGCGCCTTCCAATCCGGGTATAATCTGGGTTGGCACTGGAGAACCGAACAATCGTCAGAGTTCTTCCTGGGGAGACGGGGTTTATAAATCTACTGACAGCGGCAGGACATGGAAAAATATGGGACTTCGTGATACCCATCATATTGGTCGCATTGTCATCCATCCCACCAATCCGGATATAGTTTATGTTGCAGCCTTGGGGCATCTTTGGGGTCCGAACAAAGAAAGGGGCCTGTTTCGAACCATGGACGGCGGAAAAACCTGGACCAATACCAAGTTTATTGATAAGAATACAGGTTTTGTGGATGTTGCTATAGACTTTGAGAATCCCAATGTTTTATATGCAGCAGCTTACCAGAGGCGCCGCCGCGGCTGGGGTTTTAATGGGGGAGGACTTGGCAGTGGTCTTTACAGGACGACCGATAGCGGAGAAACATGGGCCCGTCTGACAAATGGACTGCCTTCGGGTAACATAGGACGTATCGGAATCGATATTTACCAAAGAAACTCCAGCATTGTCTATGCCGTTATTGAACACAAACAGGGAGGATTTTTTCGTTCTGAAAATAAAGGCTTAACCTGGAAAAAGATGTCAAGCACCAATCCCCGGCCCATGTATTACAGCAAAATACGCATCGACCCGAACAATGAGCAGAAGATCTGGGTTCTCGGAGGTTCTATGTATGTATCTGAGGACGGAGGGAAGACTTTCCGCACGGATATTGTAAGGGGGGAGGTCCATGAAGACCATCATGCCCTGTGGATTGATCCTTCTGATTCCGATCACATGGTTCTCGGCTCAGATGGAGGGATTTATTTTTCCTATGATTGCGGCAAATCATGGGATTTTGTCAATACTCTCCCTCTTGGACAGTTTTACGAAATAGGCTTTGACATGCGCAAACCTTATTATGTCTATGGAGGCTTGCAGGATAACGGAAGCTGGGGAGGGCCGAGTGCAACCTGGCATATGGGGGGAATCACCAACGAAGATTGGATCTTAATCGGGTGGGGAGATGGCTTTTACGCTAAAGTCGATCCAACGGACTACAACACCATTTATGCCGAAATGCAGAATGGCAACCTCTTTCGGTTTGATTTAAGGTCAGGAGAGACCAAGTCAATAAGACCTGATCCTGAGGATGAGAAAGAGGTTTATAGGTTCAACTGGAACTCTCCGATTTTAATATCTCCCCATGATCCCAAGACAATCTATTATGGGGGTAACAAACTATTTAAATCTAAAAACAGAGGAGAGACTTGGGAAGCCTCGATTGATCTGACCACTCAGCAGGACAGAGAAAAGCTTCCGCTTATGGGAGTGCTTCTAGGCAAAGACACCCTTTCCCGACATGACGGCATTTCCTATTACGGCGATATCACAACAGTTTCTGAGTCCCCTCTTAAAGAAGGCCTCATCTATGCAGGCACAGATGACGGTAACCTACAGGTCTCCCGCGATGGCGGGAAGAATTGGAAGAATGTGATCAGCAAAGTTCCTCGGGTGCCCAAGTATACCTATGTCACCAGGGTTGTAGCTTCCCGCTTTAAAGAAGGGACAGCCTATGCCACATTTGACGGCCACCGCAATAATGATTTCAAAGCCTATGTCTTTATGACAACCGATTATGGTGAAAGCTGGAAGAGTATCTCTTTCAATCTGCCTCAAGGCGGAATTGTCAATGTTATAAGAGAGCATCACCGGAACCCCAATCTTCTTTTTATCGGAACAGAACGAGGCGCCTACTTCTCTATTGACAGGGGAAAGAAGTGGGTGAAATTTAAGAGCAACTTCCCTACCGTTCCCGTTGATGACATTGCCATTCATCCTCGAGAGAATGACCTGATTTTCGCCACCCATGGCCGGAGTGTATGGATTTTAGATGACATCACACCTTTAGAACAGCTTACGAAAAATACCCTGGCCTCTCCTGCATCTCTTTTTGACATACGCCAAGCGACAATCTTTAATCCTTACCGCCACAGGGAGAGTCTTGGTCACAAATTATTTGTCGCTCCAAATCCGCCTTTTGGGGCTATGATAAGTTACTACCTGAAAGAAGAAGCAAAAGAAGATGTAAAGATAATCATTCAGGATAGCACAAGTGGAGCAATAAGGGAGCTCGAGGGTTCGAAGAGTGCTGGAATCAATCGCATTACTTGGGATTTGAGGTATGGGCTTCCAGAGGTCCCTGGAGAGCAAAGGGCAGGTCGTAGATTCAGAGTTCGAGCCCCTTTTGTTCTTCCCGGAGAGTATCAGGTGAAATTGAAAGCGGCAGGTCAGGAGATGACAAAGGCTGTTCAGGTTGAAGGAGATCCAAGGATTGATATTTCCTTCGAAGACAGGAAAACTCAGCATGATGCCCTCTTAAGTATTTATAAGCTCTCCCCGTCTCTTTCAGCAGCGAGCCGTGCTTCAGATAGTATAAGAAAGGAGATAAAAAAGCAGGAAGGCGCTCTAAAAAAGATACCTAGCGCCCCCGAGTCAATTCATGAATCACTTAAGGCTATTTCCAAAGAGATCGATGACATTCGGCTTAAATTGTTAGGGAATCCGGAATTAGGTCGGAGGGGGATGCGCTTTTCAGTCAGGGGACGACTCCTCGGTCTAGGGAGGTCTATCGGAGGATATACAGGTGCTCCTTCTGAACGTCAGGTTCAGCAGATAAGCAAGGATTCTGAAGTATTAAAGACACTTATTGAGAGGATAAACAAGATAATAGAAGTGGATATTCCCAAACTGAATGAGTTGATGAACAAAAACAGCATCCCCCGTATATTTGCTGGAAAAAAAATAAGAATTAACTAGAGTTGCAGGATGGCAAGCCTGGATTATTCACGGATCGAGATTATAAGGAAGGTAGCAGGAATCTTTCTAGTTGTGCAGATAGCATTTGTCTCTTTCAGCTGCAAGAAGCAGACGCAGATCAGGGGGGTCGAACTCGAGGTGAGCTTTTCTGAAGCGACTTTATCAGATGACCTGATTACTGATATCCAGTATAGATGGAAGACGAAGAAGGACTTTGTAGGGATAAAAGAAGACTACAATGCTTATGTGCATTTTTGGCATAGATATAACCTTATTTTCTATGATAATCATTCCCCCGAAATTCCAACATCTCAATGGGAGCCGGAAAAAGAATACACTTATTCACGAAGAATATATATTCCCGCCTTTATTGATAAGTCTGGCCCTGTGTTCAAGGGAGAAGATATTTTAAGATTGTCTATCGGATTGAACTCTCCTTATGACAGGTCCGGGAAACTACCAGAGCCTCTTCTTGAAAAAAGATTAAAGTTTTCGCCTGCTCCTCCCGATATTCCCAAAATCAGCTACGAGGACGGATGGTATGATTTAGAAATAAGCCCGGGGACTTCTCTTAAAAGGTGGAGATGGACAGCCAATGAAGCCAGATGCAAAATTGATAATCCCCGTCAGGATGCACTGCTGTTTATAAAAGGGGGGGTGAATCTGGGAGTATTGAATAATCAAAAAGTTGTCTTCAAAGTCAACGATTCGATTATAGATGAATTCATCCCAGAAGAAAGTCAATTCGAGAAATCATACAGGATAAAAAAAGAAATACTTGGCGAGGCGGATAAATTTTATCTCGTTATCTCTACAGATAAAACGTTTATCCCGAAGCAGGTTATACTTCGTTCTAAGGATGAGAGAGAGTTAGGGATCCAGATTTCTTTTATTTATTTTAGATAGGTAAACGCAAATAAAGGAGAGCGGAACACCTTAGAGAACTTTCTCTTTCCCCTTATTCTTGATTTTCTTGTTAGGGCTATCTTCTCTTTCTGGCTCCGGTCCTTGCCTTCTGATATTCTTTCCTGGCCTTGGCTTCCTCTTCTTTAGCTTTCTGAAGTCTCAGAGAAGTTTCGCTTATATTTCTCTGAATGTTTTCTCTGGAACTCATGTCATCCATGCTGTAAAATTCTTGCCATAGACCGTTCACTCTCGTGGTGAATAAACCTACTTGCTCTCTCGCGCTCTTCCATTTCTGCTCGAGTTCATCTGGTGTATTTTCTTGAGGCTTCGCTCTGTCCTGGCTTCTAGCCACTGATGATCTTGCTCTGGCTCTTGATGGCTCCGCTTTATCTTGTGCAGACATCTCAGATGAAGATCCTGCCGTTGCGCTTCCTTCGGAGTAGTCTGCTTGTCTTGAAATGGTAAGAGCCGGCCCTCTTTTAATATTTGACAGATCAGCATTGGTAACAACTGTCTTTTCTTGATTCTTTAGTTTTTCTCTTCTTTCTTTTTCCTTTTTGGCTAAATCAACCAAACTTTGGGAAGAAAGGACACAGGTAAGGAATAAAGGGAGAGAAATTGCTACGATAATTTTTTTAAAACTCATTTTTCCTTCTCTTTAAAATTTATTTTATACATCAGAACTTTTTATGTCAATCAAACGAATAACTAACGCTCGCCAAGAATTACTGGCTCTTTCACACCTCTATTTGGCAATAAATACCGTCGGAGATTCATTATTGCCGCAAACATAATGTAATAAAAACCCTGATATAAGTAAATACCCCTTTGAGGTGATTTGGGGAATGATTTTGTTTCTTTTTTTCCTCACCTAAAAAGATGACCTACCCTCACCATTTCAGTTTACCTGATTTATTCATAAATTATGCCGACACCAATATTCATTTTCATTGATATCTGGTAAAAAAAGGGGACAGGCTACTTTTTCTATAAGAAACAGGACAGCTCTGGGGTCAGGCCTTGCCATCGAGAAAAGATATTTTCCGCACTCTTGTCCCTGCAGCATTCCCTCGGACAAGGTCTGGCCCCAAAAGGCCCATCAGAAAAAGTAGCCTGTTGTACTAGCTCAATAATTCGGTAACACTTTTTAGATGTCATTGCCACACTCCCTTCGGTCGCTCGCAATGACACTTCTGTCTTCAATATCATTACAGAAAGTGTTACCTAATTACTGAGCATAAACACCTGTCCCCTTTTATTTGTTTTCTACTGAGCTGTCCGAATAAAAATTGTCCGCCCATCTGAGGAGACTTCTACGGCTCCATGAACATCGGTGCGGAAGACTTTGGCTCCTATTTTTTTGTACCTTCCTAAAATTTCTTGATCTGGAAAGCCGTACCTGTTGCCCGCGCCCAGGGAGATCACAACGATTTCAGGAGATATCCTGAGGAGAAACGCTTCGGTGCTTGAAGATAGGCTTCCGTGGTGAGGAGATTTGAGCACCTGGCTTTTGATTTGCCCGGGGCTTTCTAAAATCTTTTTTTCAGCATCCATGCCGATATCACCTGAGAGAAGAAATGAAATTTGATTATAGGAGAGTCTGAGTACAAGAGAGTGGTCATTGCTTATAGTGTAAACATAAGGCTCTCCTTTATCAGGATGAAGAACTTCGATTCTCACCTTTCTTTCATGATGGGAGTAGCCACGGAAAAGCCTTTTGCGAGAGACAGATGAAGAGAGCGATCTTGTGAATTCCGTGTATGGATCACTTTCCAAGGGACTGAAAGCTTCCCAGTATTCACCTATTTTAAAATTTCTGGCAACTGCTAGTAAGCCGTTTAGATGATCGGGATGTGCATGGGTTAAAACAAGGTAATCAATTTTTTTTATTCCTTTCTCCCAAAGGAAAGGAGAAACTACATGTTCGCCTATATCAAAAGTTCCCCCTGGATGACCGCCTCCATCGATAAGCATTTTTTTACGGCCTGGAAATTCAACCAATATAGACTCTCCCTGTCCGACATCGATAAAAGTGAGCTTAAGGTTTTTGGAAAAAGAGGGAAAAGGATAGGATATCAGAACAGTAAAGAAGACAAGAAAAAGGAAGATAAAGACCAATTTTTGTCTCCTTATTTTGGAAGGAAGGAGCAAGAGAAGCAAAAAAAGGAAATAGCCGATTATGGTGAGGAGATGGGGTGTGGGTATTCGGTAGGAAATGAAAGAGACTTTTTCAAAGAGATGTGAACAACTGATAAGAAGGTTTATGAAAGATTCCATGCCTTTGGCAAGAAATTGGGACAGGAAAGAGCTTGCGAAGGAAAGGGGGAAGAATATATAACCGCCGGCCATGATCAGCCCTACCAGAGGTAACGCGACATAGTTAAGGATAAGAGAGGAGAAAGTCACCCTGTTAAAAGAGCTGGCAATAAAAGGGAGAACTCCGAGTTGGGCTGTAAGGGAGAGAACAAGGATCTCGCTGATTCTGAAGGGAAGGCGGGGGAAGTATTTAATGATCCTGGGAAAAAAGAGAATGATGGAAAAGGTGGCAGCAAAAGTAAGCTGGAAACCTACATTAAACAGACTAAAGGGATTGAAAACAAGAAGGATAACGGCGCTGATGGAGATCGTGTTGATGAGGTTGACATTCCTCCAGATGAGTTTCCCCAGGAGAAATGCCACAGCCATTATTGTAGCCCTCATTACAGATGGCCTGCCTTCCACCAAAAAGGCATAAAAAACAAGAAAGAAAATCACGAACAGATAAGAGAGGCGTGTGGGCACTCTCGAAAGCTTCAAAAGAGAGAAAAGAAAGAAGGAAATAATTGCAATATGAGCTCCAGAAATAGCAAAAAGATGATAAATTCCCGCCTTTTGGAGAGACTGGGTGATAGAAGGATCCATTCTTGATCTTTCACCCAAGAGGAGCGCTTCAAGAACAGCTCCCTGAGAAGAAAGTGCGCTTGTTTCAGAGGAAAAGTAATTTTCGATTTTTTGCTGTAATTTTTGGCGAATAACAGATACTAAATGTAAGGGAGAGTACTTTTTTCCGGATTCTAATCTTTCTACAAGAAGCGCGCTTTTGGAAAAAGCCCTGTTGTGTATGTTCTGGCTCTTGAGATATGCATTCATGGAAGATGCTTTAAAGTTTCTAAAACCTCTGGAAGAAAGAAGACGGGCAGAAACCTTGATTTTATCATGGATAAAAAGGTTGAGAGAGGAGGAAGACTCTGAGGAATGAGGCACTGTGATCCTCAGATTCCCTCTGATTTTTTCCTCCTTATTCTCGTAAAAAACTTTTTTTACTTTTATGAAGAGAACGTCCCTGTCAAGTCCACGAGAGGGAGATTTGTATAAAGTGCCGTAAAAATCGGCATAATTTGAGAGCTTTAGCCTCTGAAGAGAATTTTCTTCGAAATTTCTGTTGGAGAGAGAATAGAGACTTGCACCGAAAAGAAAAGTAGAGAGGAGAATTACAAGGAAAGAGTGTCTTTCTTTTCTGATGATAAAGAAGAGCCAGGCACAAGCGAGAGATGTTACCAAGGATAAGATCCAGGTTAGCAAGGAGAAGGAGAGAAAAGAAGATAGTAAAATTCCTGATGCCAGCGATAAAGCCAGGAAGAGGAACGGAAAAAGCATCGGTTTAATGAAGACTAAGGTGAATATGATTCAAGATGGCCCTGACGCTCAAGACAATCCAAGAGAAGGTGGCACATAATTTTGATGCCCAGGGTTATGCTTCCTTCATCAGGATTAAAATAAGGATTGTGAAGCGGAGCCACGGTTTCTTGTCCGGGGTTTTTAACACCCAAGAAAAAATAGAAACCTGGAATTTCCTGGCAGTAATACGAGAAATCCTCAGCTACCATCTGCGGAGCTAGCTCTTTGACGTGCTCTTCTCCCAGGACTTTCAAAAGAGTGGGGAGCATGATTTTTGCCAATTCTGGATGGTTGTATAGAGATGGGGCGCCTTTTCTATAGTTAAAAGTGTAGTCTGCTCCGAACGAATGAGTGATTCCTTTTACTATATTTTCCATCAATTGTGGAATTTTTTCCCTGTTCCTTTCACTCAGAGTCCTAACCGTTCCCTCAAGAATAACTTTTTGAGCAATAATATTAGATCTTGTTCCTCCATTGATCTTTCCGATAGTCAACACAGCAGGGTCAGTGGGATTGGTTGTGCGGCTGATAACAGATTGGAGACTCATCACTATATTAGAAGCCAGGGCAATGGAATCAACTCCCTTGTGAGGCTGGGCTCCATGAGAGCTTTTTCCTTTGATGACGATTTGAAACCAGTCTGAGCTTGCCATCATATGGCCTGGGATAAAGTATGCTTTTCCTAGATCTTCAGGCCAAACGTGAAGCCCAAAAATCGCTCCAACAGAAGGCTCTTGCAGAACGCCTTCTTTTATCATCAGACTCGCCCCGCCCTCCTCGCCGGGAGGGGGCCCCTCTTCGGCAGGCTGGAAGATAAATTTGATGTTGCCTTTGATTTTGTCTCTCAGCCCAGTCAGGACCATGGCTGTGCCTAGAGCAATGGAGGTATGGATATCGTGACCGCAGGCGTGCATGACTCCTGGATTTAGCGATTTAAAAGGAACGTCCGTCAATTCCTGGATGGGTAAAGCATCCATATCTGCTCTTATGCCCACTGTGGCTCCTTGCTGAGAGCCGCGGAGCAAAGCCACCACACCA
>LAZR01000974.1_pt1 | contig 19428 bp, 22 predicted proteins | sample 329461 | NCBI WGS metagenome assembly LAZR01 (sample SAMN03002196, study PRJNA259156) | marine sediment metagenome | biome: sea floor; feature: Hydrothermal impacted sediments; material: marine sediment; isolation source: Loki non-amplified sample from Loki's castle hydrothermal vent sediment ...
CTAATAGCAATATTTCATTTCCATTACTCAAATCTCATAAAAAGGATTCTAAATAAGGCTTATTTTGAACTACTTTATTAAATTTAATGGAGAACACTAATTTTCACAAATTTTGTATAGATTTCAATCAATTTAACCTTATAGATATGAATGAAGATTTAACCAGTCTCTTTAATTATAATTTATTCAACTTCTCAATATATCACTTGAAAATCACCATCATTCAAGTTAAAATTCATATAAAAAGCTATGATTAATACCAAGAAAAAGACACTTGTCATAATTTTTTTAGATCTTTTCATATTAATTTCACCAAGAATATATTTAAAGATGTTTTCATTCTTTTTTTAACTAATTATTGGTTTATGTTTCTTTTGTAAGGAAAAAATAAGACCAATGAAGACAATGCCAAATAAAAGATATATGTTATACCCCGGAATAGATGGAGAGGGTGGAATTCTTTTTATAACCATAACTGTTTCAGTCCCTATATTTCCCGCTCTATCTTGAGCATAAAACGTAATAGTAATCTGTCCTTCAAGAGCGACATACCATTCGTCTTGATCTATCGAACCAATTAGACCTGAAAAAGTAATGTTAGTTAAACCGCCATCAATCGTATACCACGTAGAGACTAAATTCACTCCAGTAATGGAAATATTAAAATTGGGAGGTGTAGTTCCAAATATCCCATCTTCAAGTGGAATATAAATAAAAGTTACGGGATTAACTATGTCTTTCGAAATCTGAACATCTTTGAAACCTATATGCCCTAGTGAGTCATTTGCATAAAAACTTATTGTTATTAGTCCAGAACCTTTATTGTTCCATGCAATTTGGTTCACCATTCCCGTTAACCCTGAAAAGGTATAATTTGTTATTCCTCCATCTATCGTATACCACGTAGAGACTAAATTAGATTCATTAATTGATAATTCAAATGTTGGAGGATTTATCCCAAAAATATCATTTAAATTTGGTGATAATATTTGAATTTCGGGAGGAAGTGTATCTTTTATGATATTTACTGAGGTGAAGTTTACATTTCCCGCAGTATCATTTGCAAAGAAAGTCAGAGTTACAATACCATCAGGTAGGGCATCCCATAAAACTGAGTCTATTGATCCATTTATTGAAAATATAACAATAGTTAAACCGCTATCTATTGTATACCACATCGTATCAATATTAAATCCAAAAAATGAAATTTCGTATTCAGGAGGTGTTACACCAAAAATATTATTTTCACTTGGTTTTATAATTGAGATTTCTGGATGTGGGAAATTAATTAAAGGAAAATTATCTTGATTACCTGTTGCTCCTGAGATATTATAAGGAGTATCCCCAATACCATCAAGATTCAAGTCCGTACCATTGTAATCGTCCCAATAATTCCCTAGAATCCCATTATCCCAAAAATTTAGTATACCCTCCAGTTCATTAAAAGCATTAACAGTATTATTTATAAATACATTCCTATAAACAATATTCCTATCCCCATTGTAAAAATAAAGTCCGTAATCATTATCTTTAAATAGATTATTTAAAAATAAGTTATCATCACTAAATCCTGATTTGACCCCAGCATGACTATTATTAGTGAATTCATTATTTATGAAATTGTTATTTTCACAATCTCCTAGTAGCCAAATCCCTATTCCATTATTTAAAACCGAAATTTTCGAGAAAGTGTTATTATAAGAATCAGATAAACCCATTCCATAAATTTGATTTGTCAATGAGACATTATTAATTCGAAGGTTAAAGCAATAACCCAATTGAATTCCGAGTCCTGCATTAGAAATTCTTAAATTTTCAATTCTACTATTGTTAACGTTTGCAAGTAATATTTGACCACCATTTACAAAATCTTCCGGATTTAAGTAGGTTTTATTTGAATAATAGTAAATCGGTTTATTATCAATTTTATTTGAGGTATCTATATTATATGAGATAATTTCGTCAAAATCATATCCAAATATAATTCCCGCTCCAGTAAATGAATTATTTAAAAGAGTATGATATTTCCCTCGTAAAAATACCCCAGGGTGATTATTTATGAGAGTATTATTATAAATGAAACTATCCTGAGAATTACCATTATCTTCAAAAGTGATTCCATGATAAAAAGAATTTTTGATAATGTTTGAAGTCATCCAATTTCTACTTCCGTTTATAATACGAATCCCAATATTGGAATCCCAGATAAAATTATTACCGATTGAGTTATTATTGGAGTAGATCAACGAGATTCCTTCACCAAAAGACTGACCCGCAGAAATTTTATTATTATAAATATTAGAATTGTTTACATTTAATAATACGATGCCATTAAATATACTTGTAAGGAGTGAGCTATTCCAAATCCTAAAATGAACGTTTGAATTCTTTACTTCTATACATGTTTGACTTATATTCATCCATATATTTTTTATCACATATGGATCACTCCAAGTGCCTGAACCGGAACACCAATCATTATCATTAGCAGTTTTGCTCCAATTTTTTGATGGATCGGAATCATCAATTCGAATCGGATTTGTTAAAATCCAAGATCCGGAAGTTTTTAAATTTCGTTTCTTAATTACCGATTCATTTTGATTCTGAATTAGATTTTCAGAAAACCAATCTGTGAAGAGTGAAAAGGAACCTAAATTAAAAAATAAGAGAAGACTAACAATATACAATAATTTTTTATACTTCATTTTTTTTCCTATGAATTTCTGTCATGTAAGAATTAAATCTAATTAAGTTTAGTTTAAATTTATAGTTAACCTTAGTTTGAACTCAGTTGTTTTCTTTATTAAATTGGAAGATTTACGATCAGCAAAAATCTTGAAGTTTTTGCTTAGCAGGGCTACTTTCGTATAAATTTTTCTCTACTTATTTAGTGACTTGAATAACTTTTGCAGAAAATAAGCTATACCTATGTAACTGATCTCTATTGTTTTTTCTTTCTTATCTTTTGGGTTTGGAAACACGTTTAGAGCAGATATTCTCTTTAATTTTTGAATAAAACCATTAATAGAACCTCTCGATAAAGAACTACCCCTCTTTCTTTAGTATTTCTAATGAAATTTATCAATAAGAATTAACCATATGGGAATCTTGCTAACTTGTATGTAATCAACCCTTTTCAGAAAACCCGGAGAATTTATCTTAATAATTTGAGTTTTGGTGTCAAAAAATTTTATGATTATTATCTATAAAAATAATTTACTAAGATACTTAGAAGGTTTCACTAACGAAAAAATGATTTGCAAGAATATATGGAATAGAAATTGGATATTTCATGTGAGGATATTTTAAAACATCTTCATATCATATAATTAAGGCAAAACAATATCTTGGACAAGCTCTAAAAAGAGACGCTAAAGACCATTTAGCTTCTTACCACCTTGCAAAAGTATATTTGGAGTTGATGAAATATAAATTAGCCTTGAAATACTGTAATCTGAGTCTAAAATATAACCCTCAAGACCAAGAGACGTTAGAATTACACTCTCAGATCTCGCTCAGCTTACCAAATTCGTGTTCAAGACACTAATAACCCTAGTTACACTGAATTTAGTCCTCCTTTTACCATAACAAACGAAAAACACCTATCGTTAATAACTCCGCTTGGAAGCTCAGCACATAAATCAGGTAATATCATAAACATTACTTGGGAAACTGATTCTCCATATGATACTGTTCTTATTGAACTTAAAAAAGGAAATTTTCAAATATATGAAATAGCAAAGACAAAAAATACAGGTTCTTTTAATTGGAAAATTCCTTCAAATATAAAAGGTGGAAGTAATTACTATATCACCATAAAAACAACAGATAATGGAACATCGGGAAAGAGTAGTTTATTTACCGTAGTACCTGTTCTCATATTGATGGAATTTCAGGTCCCTTTATTACTCGTATGTATTGTGTTAATATCCATCGCAGCTAGTTATCTTTTATGGAAAGTTAAAAAAAAATAAAAGAATCAATAGCAAAAATAAATCTCAAGATGATAAATTTTATTTAATGCCCTTTCTTACTTACTACATAACAACTCGATGAATTATGAAAATATATATTTAAAAAATATATTTGAAGGAGATGATAAAAAATTTCATATATAAAATTCCAAATTCCCGAAAAATTAAAAACTCAACTAAAAAAAACATTAGTGACCATTGCTGAAACCCGAGATTCGAAAATTCGAAAGGGTATGAATGAAGTTACTAAGTCTATAGAAAGAGTACAAGCAAAAATTGTAATTATGGCTGAAGATGTCACTCCCCCTGAAATTCTTTTTCACATTCCACTCATATGTGAAGAAAAAGGGATTCCCTATGCTTATATTTCGACCAAGAAGGAACTTGGCAATACAGCTAGAATCAATGTATCTGCGAGTGCAATATCCATTGAAAACGTTGGATCTGGAAATGAGACCGCTTTAAATGATTTAATAAAGAAGTTGGAAGAAATAAAAAAATAGAGGAAGCTGGTGTTAATAATTGGTTAAACTGATAGATAAATCTAAAGGCAAACAAGGCAAACAAGTTTATGATCAATCTACGCCTGCTCAGGTGATTCAAATAATCGGTCGAACTGGACTTACAGGAGAAATCACTCAAATTAAGGTAAGAATCTTAGAAGGTCCGGATAGAAATCGTATTTTAACACGAAATGTTAAAGGACCGATCAGAATGGATGATGTTGTGATTCTGAGAGAAGTAGAAAGGGAAGCGAGGAAGATTAGAGGTCGCAGAAAGTAAAAAAGAAATCTTATTTCAACTATTTTGAATTTACTGTTTTTCTATTTGATTTGTTTTTTTTTTATTAAAATTTTAAGTTCAGAAACAAGCCAACATAATTCTTCGTATGTAGCAGATGACTTGAGGATTTCCTCGGTTTTTTTTGTGATTTCTTTCTCTGAGGGTTTAATTTTGCTTTTTAAGAGAATAAGTTGTAATTTAGCCAATTGTTTGGATAAATCCTCATAGGAAATTTCATTTTTTGAAAGTTTATCAGCGGCTAAGGTTATTTCTGCTTCAAGGTCTTTTTCTATCCCCGCGCTTATTAATTCTAGTGTTTCATCAACATTAAGCTCTAATTCATCTCTAGCTTCAATCTCACCATTCTCTTTCAGTCCTGTCTTTAACAGTTCTTTAATTGCGATAAACGTTCCAAATTCTTTATTTTGATTTATGATTTGAAGTTTTGCTGGAGGTTTTTTTTTTTTGTTAAGCTCGTTTGCTCTTTTCATAGCAAAATCTTTCTTTTTTTTAGATGAATTTGAGCCAAACCATAAGTATACTGTTTTAAAATCATCTATTAAATAGACTTTTGAGCTTTTAAAATCGGCTTTATTTACTTTCCTCAAAGATCCATTTTCATATATACTAAATAATATCACAGTGCTTCTTTTTTTTGTAATTACCTTAATATAGTAAAACTAAGTAAGAGTGGGTTTTAAATGTTAACTCTATAAAGAATACAAGATAATGGAAGATGGAGATTTAAATTTTTTCTTCAAAAAATCCCAAAAGTTTTAGATTTTTATATTCATTATGTAGAAATTCCCGAAGAGCTACTCTTATTGCTTCAGAACGGCTGGGAATCAATTTCATTTTTATAAGTTTCTTTATATTTTCGTCATAGATTTCCGGTATATTAATTGTTATATTTCTCATCTTAGGTTTAGTTTGATTGTTTTTAATGTTAGTCATAGATTTAACACCGAATGATCTAAAATTCAAATACCTCTTATTAGATGATGAATAGGTGAATGTAGAATACAAATATATCCTGAGCCTTTCGGTTATTCACTCTTTTCTAATAATATATTATAAGTAAGATTTACTTTTAAATTTATTTGTGCCTATTTAAAGCTTTTAAAACGCTCTATATCAGATATAAATTATTTTTATTGTTTAAAAGGTTAGATGAACAATTTATAACAAGGATTAAGATATTGATTGAAAAATTTTTATTCTTATTAAAAAATCACAATTTCTTTAATATTCCTTCATCTTGTCTTTATATATGCCTTACATTCGATCTTCTGATTTTATATATCTGCCACGTGTTTCAATGGCATTTATATTTTTTATAATTTTATGGCACTCATTAATATCTTCCATCTGATATTCTGACACATAACCTTCAAGAAAAGATTTAAAACAAAGTTCATAGTCTTGCCCATGAGATGAAATCAGTACTCTCTTAAAAAGATGGAGATCTACACTCTTATCTTCGATAGTATCTGAATAAGAATGTAATCCGAAGTCAATTAGGAAGATATCCTCGTCTTTGGTGACAATTAGATTACTAGTTGTAATGTCTCCATGAATATGCCCATTCTTATGCAAAATCGCAATGTAACCACCAATTCTATTGAAATAATTGAATTTTTTCTCAGGGCTTAGATCTCTTAATATAGTTTTTAATTTTTGTCCCTCAATATATTTCATAACTATGGTAGAATTTTGGGTATCAATTTCATAAACTTGGGGTACGTTCACACCATAATATTTCGTCTTTATTAATGCTTTTCCTTCATTTAATGTTCTTTCAGTACGAATCTTTCTATCTAATTGCTCTTGTCGATAAGTTTTAGGCACTCGACACTTAAAAATAGCAATTTTATCGAACCATTGTCCATAATAAAGGCTAGCCTCAGCTCCTTTATGAATTAAGGTTTCTTTAAAGATACTCGATTTCATAATTATCTTTCAGACCTCCAAGGAACAGTAATATCATCCATCCTCAGTTTGGGCTTAATTATAGTTTCAGAAATACTATGACCACCTTGGTATTTATATCGCAAGATTCCTGCCCATGCTATCATTGCTCCATTATCTCCGGCATATTTTAATGGGACTACTTCAAATCTCGCATTATGTTCATTACTGATATAACGAATCATCTGTTGTAATCTTTTGTTAGCAGCCACACCACCAGTTAATAAGACTTCATTTTTCTCTATATGAGCCAGTGCTCGTTCAGTTACTTCTGTTAACATCGCAAAAGCCGTTTCTTGTAATGAAAACGCGATATCGTTTAAATTATATTTGTTAGTAAAATCAGGGGATTCCAGTAATCGTTTAGCAGCTGAATATAAACCTGAAAATGATAAATCCATACCTTTTACTACATATGGTAATTTAAGATATTTCTCAGAGTTTAAAGCTAATTTTTCAATCTTGGGCCCTCCAGGATGGTTTAATCCTGCATCTCGAGCAAAGGAATCAATCATATTACCAACAGCAAGATCTAACGTTTCACCAAATATTTGATACCTATTTGATTCATAGGCACTAACAATAGTATTACCCCCAGAAACATATAAGGTTAGAGGATCCTCAATTTTACACATTAATCGTCCAATTTCAATATGTGCTATACAATGATTTACTCCAACAAGAGGAATTTTTTTCAGTTGGCTTAACATTCGAGCAACTAACGCTCCTATTTTTAAAACAGGACCTAAGCCAGGACTTTGACTAAAGGCAATCAATTTAATGTCTTTTAGTGAAACATTTGCTTCAAGAAGAGCCTCTTTAAGGGTTTCTGTGAAATTATTTAAGTGGTGTTCTCTAACTAAGGTAGGGATAAGTCCACCTTTTTCTGGTATAAATATGTCGTTAATTAAGCTATATACCTCCCCTTCAAAATCAACAATTCCAACGCTTAATGTATGAGCTGTAGACTCAATTCCTAAGCATAATCTTTTCATTAATTTTCCGAAATTCTCTTTTATAAATTTAAAATTTTTTAATTTGAAAAAAGAATCACACTTAATAAAAAACTCAGATTTTTAAATAAAAAAAAAGCTGAATACGATCTACGTTGACTTAATACGTTTTCGAGGAGATCTTCTAGTTGATCTTCTTTTTGGGGTACCTTTTCTCTTGAATACAGTATAACCACATTTCCCACAACTCCATCGATCATAATGATTTGCGAGGAAAAAACTTGGGCCGCATTTGGGGCATGACCGGTGAGTTCTAATTACTTTACCTTCTTCGAATTTATAAAATTTTGAAGTGTCCATTTTAATAAGTTTTAATTGTTAATTTTATATTAATATTTAAAAAGATGCGCGTATGGTTCTTTTCTTCTCTTTAGTTGATAGATTTCGGTTCTTTTTTCCTTATCAAGGTTCCGAACAAGAATATGAAATGGTTCAAAAAATTGCATTTCAGTTGAATCTTCATAAATATTTGCGATTCCATCTGTATAAGACTTACCAAAATGAGTAGAAAGGTGTTTTATAATTGTTAGTTTTTCATTTGAGCTTTGCAACGCAACTATCTTTTTTTTAACATCTAGTCGATTAGGAGTACTAGCCCCAAAATGATCAATTCTAAACCTCAACTCGACTCTATTAATTAAAGGATTTTTTTTTTCTTCTAATAACTCAATTTTAAATGACATTTTGAACCATTTTTTTATTTAAGCATTCTTATTTCGTGAGAGTAAGATGATTGTTAAATTATGAAAATAAAAAGCAGGGATAAAAAATAAAATTTTGCTTTTTAGGAATGTTTTTCCTTAATATCGGAAAAAAGTTTATGATAATTTTTCCATGATAGATAAAATTCTTCTCACTTTTTCTTGAATTTTCTTATCAACATTGACAATGACGATTCCTTCGGGAATTTTAAATTTTGAGTCGGTGATCGGAGGTTGACCATAGAATGCAAAATTCCCCCCTTTTTCGATAATCGGGATTTCTAAAATAAGTGGTAGAATCAGGAGATCCTCTTCTCCTTCAGTTATTTTAACTAATGTCTTTTTATTTGAATTAATAATATTTCTGAAGATTTCCCAACAATCTTTATTAATTGTTCCAGCTGGATTTCGGAATTCAACAATTTCTTCAAAGGATCCTTCAAAATCCATATTAATTTGGTTCCTTTGAGTTTTTTCATCGATAATACAAATTTTAACGAATGCCTTTAAAAACTCATTGGATAAAAAATCTTGAGCTACTATATCTCCTACAAGATAGAAATTTAGGATTAGTCCAGCTTTTATATAGTCCTTGAAGATATTTTCAACCTGAGCGATTGTATCTTCTCGAGTGCCTGCTATTAAACGATCCAGTGGTTCCGCGTATGAATGCCTATTCTCTTTAGGAATCCGTAAATTATTTTCCATAAAATTATTTTAGTTAAGAAATAGTTTTATTAAAATTTTCCTAAGACAATGCAATTTAGAATTAAAATCTTAAATTCTATAAGATTCAGCGTACTCTTAACGCATATTTTCCCGGAAAATGAATCTTTAGGTATTCCGCGAATTTAGATTCTTTAGGTTTGATAATTATTACTTGTCCAGTATAATCATCACTCAAAGTGTGGGTTTTACATTTAGGGCATACAGTTTCGTTCTTAGTTATTAAATGACAATTTTTACACGCTCTCTCTTTCATTTAATCACCTACTACTATGTGCTACTTTCCTCTACTTTCCTCTTTTCCCTTTGATTGCTTGTTGCTGATTTCTTCCTCAACATCACTTTCAATCCACTCTTCTTTCCCTAAAAATTTCTGACGCATCGTTAATCCAAGTTTACCACTTCTTCCGGTACCTAAAGACACAGCAATAATTTTAGCTCTTACTTGATCATTTACTTCTAATATCTTTCCGGTTTCTTTTCCAATAAACCGATTTCCTACTTGCTCGTAGGAAATATAATCATCACAGATTTGAGATACATGTACTAAGCCATCTAATGGCCCCAAACGAATGAATGCGCCGAAATCAACGATTTCTACGACAGTTCCCTCAACAACTTCTGAAATCGTTGGTCTAAATGTAAGTAATGTGAATTCTACTTCGTGAAATGTGTTTGCGCTTCCAGGAATTATAATTCCTTTACCGACGCTAAGGACGTCAACAACAGCTATTATAAATCCATAGTCACGTGTGATAGTACCCTCATAATCTTCACTTAAGATTATCCTTGCACTTATGGTTTTTTCTTGGCCAAATAGAAAAGGTGGTATTTCAATTTTTCCTTCAATAGTAAAGAGTTTAAACATTTAATCATACCCGTTAAATAAATCAAGCTTAACGAAGCCTTGTATATTTTGGAATATACCAAAAAATTAATAGTTTGTGGTTTTGTACGAAATTATAGAATAAAACTATATACAGCCATATTACTTTAGTGAAAATAATTTTTTAGATCTTAGTTAATAAAGTTGAACTGATCTGTGTATGTCTTCTAAAACATTAAAAAATATTAGTAGAAAGTAGATCTACCAACAATACCATTTAACATAAGCCCGATAAAAAAAATCATAAAAAACTTTTGTTAAAATCATAGCTTTAATAAAATTACTAACCCTTCCTTTATCATTCTTATTTGCTTGAGTGATTTGTTCAAAAATTGTAAAAAAAATGAGGTTAATAAAATTTGTCTGGATATATAGGTAAGAAAATAAGGTTAGAACGAATATTTAATCGCGAAACAAAGAGGACCATTATAGTTCCTATGGATCATGGACTAACTGTAGGTCCAATTAAAGGAATTGAAAAAAATTTAGGAGATATGGTTAATAAAATAGCGTTAGGGGGTGCTAATGCTGTTTTAGGGCATGTTGGAATACCACTCTATGCTCATAGAGGATACGGTCCAGATATTGGCTTAATTTTGCATCTGTCAGGTTCGACTTCCATTAGTCCAGATTCTAACTTGAAAGTTTTGGTTAATACAGTTTTAGAAGCTGTAAAGTTTGGAGCAGATGGTGTTTCGATTCATATAAATATCGGAACGAAATCGGATCCTGAAATGCTAGAAACTTTAGGCAGCGTTGCAAGAAATTGCCGTGATCTTGGTATGCCCCTCCTCGCCATGATGTATCCTAGAGGTGATAACATAAAGGATGAGCATAACGTTGAATTAGTTAAGATAGCAGCGCGAGTAGCTGCTGAATTGGGTGCAGATATTGTAAAAACAAATTGGACAGGAGATCCTGATTCTTTTAAAGAAGTTGTTGAAGGGTGTATGATCCCAGTAATAATTGCTGGAGGTGAAAAAGCAGGAATAAGAGAGATTTTAGAAATAACTAAACAGTCTGTTGATGCAGGTGGCGCAGGTGTAGCTTATGGAAGAAATGTTTTCCAATCAGAAGATCCTACCAAATTTATGAGAGCATTATATCTGATTGTTCAAAAGAATTACGATGTTTCTGAAGCAATAAAAGAAATAGACCAGTAAGGCTTTATTTAGGCATAAATTGTCATTGGACATCGTTAATGAGCTTAAGAATTTCTTGTCAACGATAGTCGGATAGGTCGAAATTCAACAATCTTCTGCATTCCCGATTTGATAGATGGGTCTTCATTCAGTAATTTTGTTGCTTCTTCTTCAGTTTCTGCTTCTAAAATTATAATACCAGTTGGATCTTCAGGAATTAATGTAGGTCCCGCAAGATACAATTTTTTCTGTTTTAACAAGCCCTTCAGATAATTGAAATGATCAGACATTATTTTATTTTCTTCTATGTTAGGATTGGTTATAAAATCCTGGCGATAAGGTTTAATTATGCAAAAAAAATATAGTTTTTTGACCATAGATATCAATTCTTATTATATATTCTATAATCTAATTATTATTATTATTTCGTATTATATAATTGCGCATTTAACTATTTTATAACATTAAATCCATCCCATTTGATATCGTTAATCTTACAATTTTATAAAAAATCCAAAGATAAAATATATACTAATATATATTTTGTTATTGGAAATTAGTGAATTTATATAGAAAATGATTTATGCTTCACAATCGAAACTTTTAAATATATTATTTTATATATTGTTACTGAAATTTATAAATAAAGCAAAAGGAGTGTGATACCAAAAAATGACTGTAAAAGGATTTTATGAAATCTTTATGACGATCATAGGTTTGGGTGCTCTAGCGGCTCTAGGGGTTATTTTATTGGTAATAGCTGGATTATTTGTTTAGTCTTTTTTCTGTATATTTAAAAGAAAAGAGTATGATTTTTCTATAAACTTATAGATGTTAGCTAAGTTCTTGAAACTTTAATTTGTAAAAACAATTAATACTTAGTTGAGAATTTGCTTTCTGTTATGTGAATGGGGGTATGAAAGTATAAATTTAGAAGGAGTAGAATTAGATCAATTTGGCTATTTTTTCACAGGTTCGTCTGCAGTCTAAAAATATCAATCCTAATCTTACTTCTTTCGTAGTAGAAACAGTTAATACCGCATTGGGGCCTGCCTGTAAGACTAATAAATAACCCTCAGTCCCTTTAATATACAATTGGTCGAATTCTCCCTTTTCCATCTCGATAACGGCCCTTTCCGCCAATGAGAGGAGCGCGGCAGTCATGGCTGCTATCCTAGTTTCATCAACGCCTTGCGGAAGAGCTGAAGCGATGGGCAATCCCTCTGCGGAAACTATCGCAGCAGATTTGACTTCTGGAATAGCACTGAGCAATTTTTTCAAAATATCTTCCAGTGATTCAGAGGTTGGCTCCATGTCTGTCATTTTTTTAGGTAATTATGGTCAAGGATATTTTACACTGGTTTTAAAATGTAAAATATTCCTACTATATTTAATATAATAACCTTATTTTAATTTTATTTATTATTTTGTATTACGTATCTTCTATTAAATTATATTATTATTTATTTATTAATTTAGGTTTGAAAGTTGTGAAAAGTATTGATTTTAAAGAATATACTCATGGAAAATCGTGATGTCTTAAAATTTTTTCAATTTTAAATTTAATAGTATGAAATTCTTTAACGTATATATCTATCTGATATAGTAATTTTAATCGAAAATTAATTATTATTTTATTCATTTAAATTAATAAACTAAACACTCTTTAATTGAACAGTTATGGATTACTGGACTGCGGTTGATGAAGTTTATAACCTGACACTATCACTCTCATTCTTTATCCTCATGCTTATTGCGTTTTATTTCGGTAGAAAAGGGTATAAAAAAGGTAACCGCTATGGGGGTGTCTCAACAATTTTTTGTGGAGTGTGTTTTTTAATTTTTGGATACTTTAATGCCATTGTAAGATTTTTTCCTTTTCCATATAATGGTTTTATGGTATGGTGGATAGGGATAATTTTACTTGTTAATTTCATCTTCTTTGGAATCGTTAAAAAAGAAATAAAAAGGATGGATATTGAAAAGCTGAACGCTTCCACTGAGATTGGAAAAAAATCAGTTATGAAAAGATATTTAGAAATAATGACAAGAGAAGACCCTTACAGAGAAAAGATTTCATATAAAATGGAAGTGATAAGAAAAGCCTTTCATTTAACAGGATTTTTATTAGTAATAGCATACTTTGGGTTTTTTCCCCTTTTTCCAGTTACTCGAATCATAAATGATAGTGTTATAGAATTAATTAAAGATATTAAACCGGCGTATGAACTCCTTTGGGGGGACATACTACGATATCCCTTTATGTATGGGGATTTTCGAGCTGTTATATACCTTACAATGATGGCATTAATTGGTGTGTTAATGTTTGCGATAATTTCTGATTTAATCCGGATAATATGGGGTCCGGAATATTCCGTCTTTAATTTTTTAACAAGGTCTATCCTGAGAAATAAGGAGAAAAATGCCGTAGGTCCGCAGATTTATATTATAACAGGATTCATTTTTTCTTATATGCTATATATGGTGGGAATCCTCCATATTTTAGCAGTGTTTTCAGGAATACTTATCGCGTGTCTTTCGGATGCAGCCGCTGCATTGATTGGAAGAAAATATGGAAAACATAAAATTATTGTTTTCAGTAAAGACACAAAATCTATTGAAGGTTTTCTAGCTGGAATGATCACAGCATATTTAATAGGATTAATTTTGGTAGGCCCAATATATTCAATTATTGGAACAATTGTGTTCTTCATAACGGATTACTTCCCAAGATACACCTCTGATAACATTCTAAATCCTATTTTCATACCAATCGGGATCCAAATCTTTATACTTGTGTTAGGGTTGCCAGTAGGTTGGTTTGGATTATAATTATAAAATATAAATATTATTGCTATGCTAGAATTAATAGATGAGTTAAAATACATAAAATTGGCAATATTTGATTTAGACGGAGTTGTGTATCGAGGAGATAAACTAATTCCTAATGCTGAAAAAGTTATAAGGGAGCTGAAAGAAAAATCAATTGAAGTCGTATATAATACAAATAATTCTACGATAACAAGACAGAGTTTTGTAGAAAAATTAAAAAAGTTAGGTATTTCAAGTAAATTATCTAATATTTACACAAGCGCTTCAATTACTTCCGCTGAAATAACAAGAATTAAAAAAAAAGCGAAAATATATGTAATAGGGGAAACTGGTTTAAGAGAAGAGTTGAAGTCCCTTGGGCATACGATTGAGACCAATCCGACGATTTATAAGGATATTGATTTTGTTATTGTGGGGCTTGATAGAGCCTTCAGTTATGATAGACTAGCAATTGCTCAAAAATGTATCTTAGAAGGAGATTCACAATTTTATGCAACAAATATGGACCCTACTTTACCCGTTGCTATAGGTTTTAAACCAGGGGCAGGGGTGATGGTAAATGCAGTTACAACTTGCACAGATAAGAAACCTATTAGAGTTTTTGGGAAACCTGAACCTTTCGGGATTAAATTAATTCTAAAGGACAAGAAATTTTCACCAGAAGAAGCATGTATTTTTGGAGATCGTTTAAATACGGATATATTAGCCGGAAATCGTGCTGAAATTACTTCAATTGCTGTTTTAACTGGTGTATCTACAAAGAAAATGATAATTGATTTAAAAAAGAAAGTGAATGAAACAAAAGATAAAGATATCAAAATGTTGCCTGATCTAGTTATCGATAAACTAGATGATATTTTTAAGGAAATGTAGTTTTTGGAATAAGCATCATTATTAAAGCATCAAGGTGCAAGAAGATTAGCTTTCTTCATCATTAAGCGGCTAATTTCGAAAAAAACTTCATGTACATTTTGACCATCTTTAGATGAGCATTCAATGTAACCAAATAAACTATTTTCTTTTGCTAATTCATATGCTTCACTTCTAGAGACGGCTCTTTTGTATTCGAGATCTAATTTACTTCCAACCATTAGTATTGGAACCTGATCTATCGGACCTTTATATCCACGTTTAAAAATGTCTAACCATTCATAAAAATTCTTAAGAGAAGTATATCGGGTGATATCAAACATGAAAATACCACCAGAAGCACCTAAAACGTAACTTGGCAATAAAAATCTGAAACGGCCTTCACCAGCAAAATCCCAAATTTGTAGAGTAACACGTTTTCCTTGAATATCTAATTTCTTTATATGGAAGTCAACACCAATCGTTATCTCGGAATTACCCTTGAAAACACCAGTAAGGTATCGGTTTATCAAGGTAGTCTTTCCTACACCACCATCTCCGAATAAACAAACTTTAAACATAGCATCGCTCGTGTTAATAGTCCAATTCACCAATTTGGGGCTTAATCATTTCCAATTTATTGAGTTTAATGTTTCGATATAAATGTTCTATTTCTTTATATTAAAAATATAATAAATTGGATTTTTAAATATAATTGGTTTCAGATAATTAGAAACAAATAATTTACTAAAGTTGTGTTGTCTCAAAAAGAGGGAAAGATTCAAGGAAACTATTAATTTTTTCCTAAATTTATATATTTGATGAATAATGCCATCCAAGATAAGTATTGTAAATGTCAATGATTATGGTAGCATTAATGATGCTGTAAATAGTGCAATTAAACTAGTAGAAGATAATTTTCATTTTAATTTTACTGAATCTAAGAAAATTCTTTTGAAACCAAATTTATTAACAACAAAAGAAAATGCTTGTACTCAACCTAGTTTTGTTGAGGGAATAATCACATATCTTAAAGATAATGGTGTTTCTATGGAGAATATTTACTTAGGAGACTCACCTGGTCAATCACAAAAACTCGGATCTAATGTTGCTAGGAAGATAGGTATTTATGAAATTTGTGAAGAATACGGAATCAATTTTATAGACTTTGAAAGCGATATCCCAATAGATGAAAATGTTGATGGTGCTTTAAGACTAAAAAAGATTAAAGTTGCTAAGATCGTTAAGGACTGTGATATATTGATTAATCTACCGCGATTGAAATCTCATATTGAAGCAACAATGACAGGAGCAATAAAAAATTATTGGGGTATTATCCCAGGAGGATTAAAAGCAAAATATCATCTATTGGGAAAAACAGCCGAACAATTCGGGCAAGTTCTGGTAGACAATTTTTCTTGGGTGGTGAAAAACAAACCCAATAGGTTAACTGTCTATGACTTACAGGAAATAATGGAAGGTCCTAAGGGTCCTGGAGGTGGAAATATGAGAAAATGGGATCTAATTCTTGCTGGAACAGATGAATTAGCGTTGGATATAGTGGCTCTGGAAATCGGCAAAATTAAGCCAAAAAAAGTACCCCATGTTAAGAATGGAATAGAGCGTAACCTTGGTGCTGGAAATCTTGATGACATTGAAGTTATAGGTTTACCTCTTGAGGAAGCAAAAAAACAAGTCCCAAAATTTAGAGTACCGAGTAGTTATTTTTCATCTTTTATTGCTTTCATGTCAGGACACATAGGTTATAAAATAATTAAGAAGATTCCTAAACTAGTAAAAGTTAATTGTGTTAAATGTGGAGATTGTGCTCAAAATTGTCCAGCTGAAGCAATTGAATTTGAAGAAGGTGCTTTTCCAGTATTTCAACGAAAGAAATGCATTTCATGTTTTTGTTGTGCTGAATTATGTAGTGATAATGCGATAAGTGCAAAAACTAGGGGTTTGGCAGGATTATTCGATTAAACAGAGTGCTCACTTTTATTTTTAATTAATTGGGAATAAATTTTTAGAAATTTATAATTAGACAATCGGGTATTAACGATTGAATCATATTGAATAAATTCATTTGGAGCATGAGCATATCCTCCAATTCCTAAACCACCTACTACGAAATTTAGACCTAATATTTTCTGAATACTGCTTAATGGAGAAGCTGCCGCACTTAATGGCCATATCTGTGTTTCTACTCCTAAGGTTTTAGCACTTTTAATTAAACTCTGGACTAGTTCTGAATCTTTTTTTATTCTAGAACCTTCGTAACCAACATTTTTAGATAATTTGATGTCAGATTCTACCGTTTTCGAAAACAAGTCAATTTTCTCTTTAATTTCTTGAAAAATATGATTCACAGTAATATTATGTGCGAATCTAATATCAACATTGCATAAAGCTTTATTCGGAACATAATTTCTTGATCCTTTATCTAAAAAACCAGATTTTAAGGTAGAAATATTAAAAGATGGTTTAAACATAAAATTGTTAATAACTTCGAGAGTATCATTTTCATGTGTTTTTTGGATTCCAGCTTTTTTCTTTACTGTTTCAAAATCAAATTTACTCATTAAATCATGAATTATTAATTTTTCTTCAGTTGAAACTTCATAATCTTTGCTTAAAGACTCAATTTGAAATTCGTTATTAGCATATAAGGTGTTTAGTAAAGAAATTAAATCCATTGCAGGGTTAGGAATCAATGCACTGAATGCTGAATGAATTTCTTTATTATGTGACGATATTTCTATTCTCAAAGATAAAATTCCTTTATATCCAAGTTTTAAAACAGCATTTCCAGTAAGATCCTGTTTTGTTGAAGGGTAATATGCATCAATACAATTTTTAAATAAATCTTTATTTTTAACAATGAATTTAAGAAGACTCGGTGAACCTATTTCTTCCTCACCATCAATTAACAGAACTAAAGATATCGGTAATTCACCTATTTCTTTTAGGATTTTTATGATATTTAAAAAGCATATAAGGGGAGTTTTTGAATTATAAGCTCCTCGTGCAATGATACAATTTCCCAGGACATCTAATGGAGGAGGAAGAGTAGAAATTTCAGCACCAAATGGTTTACTAACCCAATTCTTTTCTGAATCGATTGGTTGAGTATCATACATCATATAAATCAGCAATTCAGTCTCTAAAGAGCCTTTAACCCTTGCTAAAATTAAAGGATTAATATCTCCAGAAAAAATTTTAACATCCTCGCAGAATCCGGATATATAAGAAATTAGAAAATCTTTTCCTTCATTTATACCTTTTTTATTATTTGAATTACTGGGGATTTTTAAAAACGGTTGGAGATCCACTTCAATAAACTTTTCATTAGTTTCTTTAATTTGTTTTTCATGTTTATAAAACGAATTCATATATATATTCAATAGTTAAATTAAGTGATTAATTAATTTATTTATCTGATTTAAAGCTGTAATAAATATGAAAGAAAAAGTACTTGAGAATCTTGCTCCTAATAAGGAATTAAACACAAATCTAGATGATTTAAAAGAAAAAGGTAAATTTGAAGGGATAATAGTAGCAAGTCGTAGTGGAGAAGTTATTTATAAAAATATAGAAAATATTAATGACATTAAAAAATTTGCCTCGATGTGTGCTTCTGTTTTAGAAAGTGCATTGGGGCTCGGAAAAACTATGGGGAATCAAATGCCTAAAAAAATTATAGCTGAATTAGAAGAAAAAACAATTTTGATTATAGAGATTTCTGAAAAAAAGTTTATTATATTTATCTTAAACTCACAAACCAAAACCAATTTGGTTTTAAACCAATTGGATGAATATCTCGAAAAACTTTTTTAACTATGAAGAAAAATTATTTTGATCTTGATTAAAAATTATAATGAATTCATCCAATCGGGATCTATACGATTTAGGGCATTTTCTACTTCCTTTTTAACATCCCAATTATCATCCCCTAACATCTCAGTTAATGGTTTTATAGCCTCTTTTTTTCCTATTTCTCCTAAAGCTCTTGCTGCAGACACGCGGATTTTGTAATCATCTTCTTTTAGTAAAATGATGAATGGTTCTATTGAATCAATATCTTTAAGCCTACCGAGAGCCATTGCTGCCCAGCTTTTAATATAAACATCTGAATCGTTAAGACAACTAATTAAGGAATTAGTTGAACTCTTGCTCCCCGTTCTTATTAATAATTTGACTGCAGTTCTTCTTACTTTCCAATTCGAAGTTTTTAAAGCATTTTTTGCTAAATTTATTACTGTTTCAGAGTCAAAGTTTAACAAACTATCAACAGCCGCCTTCCTTACGCTACCATTTTCATCATTAATTAAATTAAAAATTATCTCAATTGTATTAGGATCTCCTACTTCACCTAAAATTTTTGTACAATACATTCTAATTTGAGGGGATTTATCGGTTAAACCGTTCACAATTAATTGATTCGGGTGTTTTCCATTAATTTTCAATATAGCTCTAGATGCAGTTCTCCGTAAGCTGGCTACTTTACTGTTGAAGATTTTTATTAATAATGGAATTGCGGTTTCATCTTTCAGC
>LAZR01000975.1_pt1 | contig 19378 bp, 42 predicted proteins | sample 329461 | NCBI WGS metagenome assembly LAZR01 (sample SAMN03002196, study PRJNA259156) | marine sediment metagenome | biome: sea floor; feature: Hydrothermal impacted sediments; material: marine sediment; isolation source: Loki non-amplified sample from Loki's castle hydrothermal vent sediment ...
TATTTATATTAATATTATCATTATTATTATTACATTAAACATAATAATAATAATATAATAATAATAATAATATAAGGTCTAAATTTTTAAAACAAGGGCTAAATTTTTAAAACAAGGGCTAAATTTTTAAAACAAGGGCTAAACTCTAAAAGTAAAAACAAAATAAAATTAAAGGGGTTAAATTAGCATTAATTACAGTCAATATATCTTAAAAAACCTTAGTGTAATAGATCCTAATTTTGAAAAAAAAATTAGAAGTATAAATATAATCGAATTAATACAATATTGTAGAGATCATAATATTAAAGGTTATTCAGTATTAAATAAAGCAGATATAGTTAAACTTGTTTTGAATTATAAAATAGAATATGAGAAACAACATAGAAAGTATCAAAGAGAACATAGAAAACGTGAAAAAGAAAGAATGAAAAAATTACATAAAAATAATAATACCTCATATATAACTTGGTATGGGAGTAATTACGTAAAAATTGGTAAAGGTGATATGAAAAGAGCTAAAGCAGGTAATATATATCATAAGGAGTGTGTTGTTTTACTTTGTACCGATGAATATAGTGAAAAACAACTCCAAAGTAAATTTTCTTATTTAAACTTAAGAAATCTCAGATTTAAAGAAGCTGGTAAGGAATTATTTAAAATAGATGATAAATTAATTAAATTCATCCAGGAAATATCACAAGGAGTAAAAATAATTGATCTTAAAATAATAAAAAAATTAAAAGAGTTTATAAATATTTAAATATATTAGAAACCTGTTTAAATAAAATATAATAAGATTTGGAATAAATTAATAATAAATATATATTATATTAGAATTATTAAATATTTATTTAAAGTATATGGTGTAAGATTAAGAATAAATTAAAAAGGGAATTAAAAATGAACAATGAAAAAAAAATGTTAAAAGAAAAAATAATGAAGTATATGAAAAAATGGGGATCAACTTTATTTGATGATTTAGAAAATACAATACCTGAATTAAAGGATGATAAAATAAGTGAAAATATTCATGATTTATCTTTTTATCCTTATGTAAATATTAAAATATGGGCAATGTCAAAAATTGGATCTGCTGTATTAAGTGAATTAATAAATGAAAAAAAAATTGAATTAGTATCAATATCTTATATTGTAGCATTTCTTGGTTATACAGCAACTGGAACTAATAATGAAGTTATGAATCTTCCAATAGCAAAACAAATACAACGATTCTATAAAGATCCACATTGGTTGCCCTGTAAAGTACAATTAAAAAATTATAATTCTTAATAAAAAACATTAATTAAAAATACAATAATATTAAAAAAACAATAATGAGGTAATTAAATTTGAATTTATTAATAGATAAAATTAATAATTTGGCAGATGATGAAATAAAAAAGATATTTGATGATAATTTTAAATTGGATGTAGAAGGGGTGAAATGGATAAAAGATTTTGGTAGTATTGATATATATTTAAAGGAAAGTTTGAATGACGAACAAAAAATTGCTTTAGATGGTTTTAATGATTTAGCAAATGGAGTTCTTCATTATGATGAATTTTTTTTTAAATTATATTATAGGTTTGACAATAATGGAATATTTATTAAATATTTAGATAGGGGAGGTAAACACCCTTATACCATTCATTTTATTCCTTATAACAATATTAATTTATTTGAGACACATCATAATCCTTTTATAAAAATAAAGGGTAAATTATAAAAATTATGGAATTAGAATATTGGTTCGAGATGCCTAATAAATGGACCTTTAGGATGAAAAAACTCAGGAAATTTATTACTAATTTTATTTATGAACTTCCCAAAGGTTCTGAAATATTAATTCCATTTGCTGGGATGTATAGATTTGATAAATTTATATTTAGTGATTATAATTTTATTTATAATGATATAAATTTAAATATTGAATCTACACATAACATTAATGCTTATAAGTTAGTATGGTTATATGAAAGGGAAAGTTTTAATTGTATTATTGCCGACCCACCTTATTCCGTGTATGCTGCTCATAAGTATTATAAATTACATAATTATACTGAAATAACTGTATGGAGAAAGGCAGCTGACTATCTTTTGAAACCTGGAGGAATTTATATAGAATTAGGATGGAATTCATCAGGGTTAAGAAAAAGTATTGCTAATAAAATATCATTAGGTGTATGTTGTACTGGAGGAAATCATAGAGACATTTTAATTTTGGTTCAACGAAAAAGGGAACATGATAATGTAAAACCTTTATTTTAAATGTTGTTTACTGTTTTAATATCAACATTTAAATATTAAATAATATATATTTAATATAAAAATAAAAATGGTTAAAATGAACATTAAAGAGTTTAAAATTAATGAATATATCACTTTAAAGTTAGAATATAATAATACTAATATTTATATAAACAATATTTTATTTTTGCATTGTAAATATTTACTTTTAAATTTGTCTAATGATGATATTCCTAAATATGATGAAATTGAGTCAATTGATGATGCTATGGAACTGTATGGTAAGGGGCATAAAAATAGGAAACATGAGACTAATAAAACAATATTAGATCCGGAAACTGAATTTATTGGTCATTGTTCAAATATGCAAGCATGGGTTGAAAATGATTATAATGTAAATATTTTACATAGTAAATTATCTTTCCCATTGTTGAAAAAATTAGTTTCTTTGGGAGATAAAAAAGCAATTATAGTATTTAAGGAATTAATATTGGAGATGGTAATTAAGGGAGGAAGAAATGCTTCTATATATATTTTATCTGATATTACAAATAGTTATTTAAATATATTTGAATTAGAGGAATTAGAAGTTTTGTATGATGCTGTAGATGAAAAAAGTCAGGAAATTTTGAGGGTGATAAATAAATCCATTAATATGAAAAGAATTATAAATGGTTTAATAAAAAGGCAAAATATTAATATTAATTTAGAAAAACGTAGTTCGTAGTATGTATTAGTATTCTACTGTTTTCAATATAAACATTTAAATATTTTAAAAATATTTACTTATTAAATAATAACTAAAATAAAAATGATAAAAATGTCAGATAAAAGTGAAGTAAATTACCCAGTCTATCAGCATAGGGAGATATGTGCTGTTGTTTTCTGTGATGAATTAGCCTATAACTATAGTGCTGATGATAAGGATTGGTATGATGAGCATCCGCGATGCACACCCATTTTCTTATGTAAATACCATTATGATCATTATTAGGTGGAATAAAAATGGCTAATGAAAAAATATTGGATGAAATAGCTATAAGAAGGACTGAATTACATAATAGAGAATTAGCAATTGTGAGAATCTTCAACCTGAAAGATGATATGATGAGTAAATGGTTATCGGAACAAATAGAATGGGATATATTAAAAAGGATATTATTTGATATAAGGAAAGAGTTAATAGAACAATCAAAAATAATAAATAAAAAGTGAAAAAAAATGGATTTAAAACATTGTAAGCAAAAAGGATTTAAGGAGGTTGATTAAAAGATGACATTTGTGTGGAATCCAGAAAGAAAATCATTTAGAGCCAATTCAGGTAGACCAAAATATTATTGTAATAAATGTAAACATATTCATTACTTTGAATCTAAAAAAGGGAAAGAACATGAAGAATTTGGTGAATATCCAAATTTTCCGTTTATGCCTGGAAAGATAATTTATAGTAAACCAAAGAACGTTAACTTAAAATTAGTTGATGTTAAATGAATATATATAATGCTAATCATAAGTTTAGAATTCCAGTTTCAAAAGAAGTTTTACTTACAAAAGAAGTTTTAGCAGAAATGCTACCAGAATTTAGAAAAGATGGTATCAAAAGAATTATAAAGGATTGGATTCATAGTCGAATAGAAGTTGAAAGAACTATTGATTATTTTAAAGAGTTAGATAAAAATTCTGAGTATATTGATGGTGTTTTATATCATAAAAAATTAGGATTTGATGGTTATTTTTATTGGGTTGAATTAAAATTTTAGGGTGAAAATAATATATAAATTATGATAAAAATTAATTATAAAACGCATGGTAGAAATCTTTGTTTAGATTGTTCCGAAGCTTTCCAGTTTAGCCCAAAAAATAGAACTTGTTTATGTGGAATTGATGAAAATAGGACAAAATGTGCTACAGAATGTGATTTTTATAATTTCATAGTAAAAGTAATATATACTGAATGTGGAGTAAGAGTTTAGATGCCTAATAGAAGTTTTTTGCGGAGTGTATTTAGAAGATATTTTACTGGGCATATGGAACAATATAGTAGAGAATTTAGAAAAGATGGTTTCCTGATAAATATGGGATTAAATTATTGTAGATCTATGTTTCTCGAAGAATTTATTTTATATGGTAATAAGGAAGAAGATTTTAATGAATTTTTTAGAAATGTATTTAAAGATAAAATAAAATTGGTAAGATGTTAGGATAAATGGTACTCTACCGTTTCAGTATCAACACATTTAAATATTCTGGTACATATTTAATTATTAAAGAAATAAAAAATTAAAAAGTGAAAAAAAAAATGTAAAAAAGGTTATGGAGAAAAAAGAATTGTTTATTGGAAAAGACTTTTAAACTCAAAAGGGACACCACAATCCAAAAAAATAGCTAAGGAAATGGTGAAAACATATACTGATTTTGATGTATATGCTGAATTAAATTTGGAGTTTTAGAGTTGGTTTAAAAAGTGTGGAGATATAAAAAGCGATTATGGGTTTGTGAGGAATGTGGGAAGAAAGTTGAGATACTTTCACTTTCAGATGATGGTAAACACGTTTGTTATGAACATGATGAACAATACAATAAAATCCAAAAAGAATTTGATGAAGAGTTTGATTTAAATTTAAATATTGAAACGAAAAATGTTGAAGATTTAGAGGAGTTCAATCCTACGAATCCTAAATATTATTTATAATTTTTTGGGAAAATTTATAATAAGTACAATAAATAATTTTTTTATTTTTTTATCTACTGTTTCTATATAAACATTTAAATATAGTGTCAGATATTTTTTTATTGAGATGATTAAAAAATGTTAAACAAGGAAGAGAAAAGGATATTTGATATGTATGTTTTACCTGCTCTTGAAAAGTTGGATGATATTTATTTTCATAAGGAAAAATTATATGAAGATAAATTAGAGATGGAAGGTATTCCTGAGGGTGAATATAATAAGAAGGTATTTCCATATGAAGATGTATTATCTGATTTATGGGATATTATACATAATATGAAAAATTATATTGAGAATATTAGGGATGGAACTTATACTAAACCAGTTAGTATATTAAATAGACAAAAAAGAGATGAAAGGGAAAGAGAGAAAAGGAGAGAAGAAAGGGAGAAGATTAGGAATGAAGTATATAAAAAGGGTGAGGAGATGGCAGTATATAGATATAATTGGTTGAAATTAAAAACGATTGATTTGGAACAAAAAAAGAGAAATAAGATAGCACGGGATTCTTATAATGAGGGTTCTAAAGCTGCTAAGGAAATGTATATATTAAACGATGAACAAATCTTGAGAAAGGCAAAATCACTTGAACTTGAGATGAAACTTGGTTTTAGAAAAGAATTAAAAAAGAAATTAGAAGAAAAGGAGGAAAGTAAAAAATGAGTAAAGATAAATATATATTAAACGGAAACAAAATGTTGGTAGATGGGTGTTTTCTTATTGATTGGTATCAATCATTTAAAAAGAAAATGACAGAATTTAATAATCCTTTATTAAATATTCCACCAGAAGATATGTTTAAACAAGAAGAAGATAAAGATAAGCTTAAATTAATTAGACAAAAAACCGAAGAAATAATTAGTATTTATAAGGATTTATTTGAGACATTTAAGAAAAGTTTATCAAGGAAAGATATAAAGAATTTATGGTGAAATAAAAGTAAAAGTTTAAATATTTTTATTTTATAAATTTAATTGTAAAAATTTAAATTGACTTACTTATAAATATTAATTAATTATAAAAAATATGGTGTTATCTGAAAAAAAAAAGGATAAGAAACATGTCAAAAGTGTTAAAAGGTGTAGGAAGTAAATTAGGTAAGAAAAGGAATTTAGTGTTATTTTTATTTATAATTGGAATTATAGGTATTGGTTCTGTTGCTATATATTACTTTTATTCTGGTGATGGTATTGGTGGAGATGGTGGAGATGGTGATGGAGGTAGTAATATAGATGTTTCTTTTGATCAGTGGACTATTGCTGGTAATAGACCTGGTCAAATGTATATTAAGAATATGGGGACTTACATAGAGATAGATAGTAATGTTTGGAAGGCGAATCTAGTTGCTAATGCACAATTAGATTTTAATTTAGCTATAGAAGGTACATTGAAATTTAGAGCTAAATTTTTTGGTGCTAGTGGTGCTAAGTTTCTATTGAGACATGGAACAACTATTGTATTTCAATTAATAGGGAGTGCATATACGGGTAGAAGGGTATTTAGAATAACAGGACTTCCTGATATCACTTTGATTGGGAGAACCAGTAGTTCAACGTGGTATGATTTTGAAGTATCGTTTAAAATCGATGGGGACAATTCAGAAGTGACAGTTAAAGTCGATGGTATTGTAAAAATTAATGCGCAGAAATTTGCAAGTAGTCAGTTGGGAATAAATAACATAGTTTACAGTCCACCAAAATACTATATTGCTGGTTGTAAAACACACCTTATTTGGAGTAGTTTAGTAATTAATTAATGATATAAATATTAAATTATTTTTTTTTTTTTTAGGTTAAATAATTGTAAATAGTATTTTACTGTTTCTATATAAACATTTAAATATGATGTAAAGTATTTTTATATTAAAAATAAATAAATTTAAAATGATGAAAATGGTAAGTAAAAAAAGAATTGCGGAAGCTTATAGATTTTATGTGTATGGGGAGCCTGGTAATACTAAGGAATCGATTAATAGATATAAAATTCTAAGGGAAAGATTTAGAATGATTTTGGAATCTCCAAATTTAAGGAGTATTCAAATTGCTATGGGTTATGATGGTCTTCCTTTTCAATTTACAATTGAGAAGATAAATGACGAAGATTTTAATGAATTTATAGCAAATAGTACTTCTGGAAAAAGGAGAAAGGAAATTTATAATAAGTATAATGAATGATTTTTTATTTTTTTTTCTTTCTTATTTTATTGTTTCAATCTAAACATTTAAATAATATAATAAATATTAATTTTAAACTGTAAAAATTTAAATTGTCTTATTTATAAATATTAAATAATAAAAATAAAAGGTGGTATAATATACCAGAATTATGGATTAAAAATATTGTAATTAAAAAAGAAACAACGAAGGGAAAATGGGAAATTTGGAGTTTTCATTCTATGAATCGGGTAAGTGTACTTAATTCAAAAAAATATTGTTATGTTGGTTTTTTTAATAATCCAAAAAATCACACAGATGATAGAATGGTGGTTATTGCTAGTAATAGGAAACAAGTAAAAAATATTATAGTTAGATATGTTAATAAAGAAAGACCAAATTCTAAAACCATTCCAAAACTTGTATAATTTATAAATAATTTTTTTATTTTTTTATCTACTGTTTCTATATAAACATTTAAATATAGTGTCAGATATTTTTTTATTGGAGATAATTAAAAGATGTTAAACAAGGAAGAGAAAAGGATATTTGATATGTATGTTTTACCTGCTCTTGAAAAGGTTAATGAAATATTTTTTAATAAAGAAAAATTGTACGAAGATGAGTTGGAGATGGAAGGAATACCCGAAGGTGAACATAATAAGAAAGTGTTTCCTTATGATAAAGTATTATCCGATATATGGGATATTGTATTTGATGCTAAAAATTATGTTGAGGATATTAGACGTGGAAACTATACTAAGCCTGTTAGTTGGGAAAATAGACAAAAAAGAATGGAAAGTCAGAGAAATAAAAAAGAAGCTGAAGAAAAGGAAATTAAGGATAATGCTTATCAAAAAGGTAGAGAAATGGCTGTGGTTCATTATGAACATATGAAACAACATTCAAGAAAATCTGAAGTAAGAAAAAAGGGAAGGGAATATAATAAAGCATATAAGGAAGGATCAAAAAATTCAAAGGAATTTTATAAAATGAATGAAGAACAAATCCTTAGGAAAGCCGAAATGATTAAACTTGAAAGAGAACTTGGTTTTGGAAAAAAGAATAAGGAGGAATAAAAAAAATGTCTAAAAAGGAAGTTTATAGGTTAAAAGAAAATAGTATGTTAGTGGATGAATGTGTTCTTAATGCTTGGTATGAAAGTTTGAAAAAAAGGGCAAAAGTTGATTTTAATATACTTAATAATTTTCCACCTGAATCTGTATTTAAACAGGAAGAAGATAAAATGAAGATTAAATTGGTTATACAAAAAACTAGGGAAATAATTAATATTTATGTTGAATTATTTGAAAAGTTTAAAAAAAGTTTATCCAAGGAAGATTGGGAAAATTTATATTAATATTTAAAAATAATTAATTATATAATTTACTTAAAGAGGTTAAAAATTATGAAAAAACTTTCTATGGAAACTTTACAGGGAATGAATAAGAAACAATTATATGATTATTGTCGGAATAATGGGATTAAGGGTTATTCCAATATGAATAAAGCTTATATAACTAACCTCATTTTACAGTCCTACAAATCACAAAAACAACCCATTAGAAAAAAATCTAAACCTAAGATAACAATGGAGCAAAAGAGGGAAGATATTAGGATGTTAGAAGTAATGCAAATAGCTGCAGTTCCAAAAGAGCAGGAAAAATTGGAAAGGGAAATTCAGAGGAGAAAACAAAGGTTAAATCCAAAAAGATATTTTGAATTTCATGGGACAACATCTACTGGTAGAAAATCAGCAAAATTCTGGGAGGTTTGGCAAGATGGTAAGATTATATTTGTCAGGTTTGGTATAATTGGACCAGACGGGAGAGTGATGGAAAAAAGTTATAATACTATAGAACAGGCAAGTAAAGGAATGGAAAAACAAATAAGATCGAAGATTTCTAAAGGATATAATGAATTAAGAACTACAATAGAACGTAAGCAAATAACAAAATCTATATCAAAACCAAAGATTAGAAGAGAAGTAAAAATATCAGCTATTCCAAAATCAAGAATAAGACCTATGTTAGCGTCGGAGAATGAAAAGTATTTAGACGCTCCCGGATATATTGCCCAACAAAAATATGATGGGACCAGATGTATAATAATTAAAAAAAATAATAAAATATCATTAATTGGGAGATCATGGAAAAGTAATTATGCTCCAAATTTCCCTGAAATTGTTAATGATATTAAGAAGATACAATTAAATTCGTTTATTTTGGATAGTGAATTAACTTTTTTTAAAGGGGGCAAAGATATTTTTCTAACTGCCCTTGCTACAGAACAGAGTAAAAAAGGTTATATAGCTAAATGTATGGTTTTTGATATTTTAGAATATAATAATAAAGACGTTAAGAATATTCCCTTAAGTGAAAGAATTAAATTATTAGAAATTGTTCCTAAGGGTTTAAAACATTTAGAAGTTGTTAAAAGTTATAAAACTAATCATAAGAAATTTTTTGAGAATATAATATCAGATAAAATGCAGGGAGAGGGTGTAGTATTAAAGGATTTGGAAAGTAAGTATATGGAGTCTGGAAGAACTAAAGATTGGATTAAAGTAAAGGGTTGGAAGTCGGATGAAGCAATTGTAGTTGGTGTTACTCATGGTACAGGTATAAGGAGTGATTCTTTTGGTTCATTGATATTAGTTCAATATCATAATAAAAAATTGAAATTTGTGGGCAGGGCATCAGGATTTAAACAATCTGAACAGGATGTGTTAATTGAGAAAATGAAAAATATTAAAACAAAAGAACCACAAATTGGTGGAATACCATCAAGTAAAATAAAATATTGGGTGAAACCTAAATTAGTAGTTGAGATTAAATTTCAGGAAAGAACAAAGGATGGTAAGTTTAGGTTTCCGAGTTTTTTAAGAATTAGAAATGATAAAACACCAAAGGAATGTACAATATAATAAAATGACGGAAAAAGATGAATTGGTAGGTAAATATAGATATCTAAAGAAGAAAATAGATAATTATAATAATTTGTTAAATAGAAGTAAATGTCCTTGTTGTGAACAAAAAATAGATTATAAAATTTATGAAATAAAGATCCCTAAGTTAGAATTAGAATTACAAAATATTGATGCAAGACTTGATAAATTAATTCCTATTATAACTGAAGAAAATATAAAAAAGGCATTGGAAGAACAAAATAAAAGGAAAAAACATAGGATAAAAATAGATGAATATATTAAAAAGAATAGGAATATATTAAATAAAGCTATTAGGGATTATAATAAAGGGGTTAAAAAATATTTGCCTAACGTTTTAAATGAAGAAAAATCAATGTGGAATGAAGCTATGGAGTTTCATTTAGATAATAGAGATATGGAAGAAAATGATGAACTTTATTTTGAGATTTAAATTTTAAAGGATATTATATTGATATTCTAATGTTTCAATATAAACATTTAAATATTCTGGTGGATATTTAATTATTAAATAATAACTAAAAATAAAACTGATAAAAATGGTAAAAGTAGAAAACTTTTTATGTCCTAGATGTGGAGCGTTTTTTAATGGTTTTACAGCCTTGAGTCGTAGGGATAATAAGACTAATATATGTTCTCCATGTGGAACAGATGAAGCAATGTTTGATTTGAATATACATTTATTTGAAGATGGAAAAGAAAAAGAAATATTGATAGAAAAAGAAGTGAAGTGGTTAAAACATGAGTGAAAAAGAAAAAAAATCAAAAGAAGCTTTTGAAGAATTGGAAGATTATATGATAAATATAATTGATTATTCTGGAGAAGATGAACTTCCATATTCTAAATGTAAAATTGTTTTAGCAGTAGAAATCTACAATGATGAATTATATAATCTTAGTTCAGTACAAGAAAGTATTGGTGCGGCAGATCTAAAAGGTTCAAATGATATAAAAGATATATCAAAAGAAATTTCAAGAATTAAAAAATTATTTATAGAAGCGTTAAAATTTGTAAGAGATCCTTATGGAATAGATAATTATGGTTGAAACTAAAATTGGTAAATGTGGTTGTAAGATTTTTCATGTTTCCCGGTTTGAGGGATTGTATTGTTTTGAATATTGTTGTAATTGTTGTCCTGATAAATATAATTCTCCTTGTCAGAATGAAAAAAAAGAAGGAACTCTTTTTGAAAATTTGGTGAAATATGATAATACCCAGAAAGAGTTTGACGATGAATTTGATTTGAATTTAAATGTCGAGATGAAAAGGGTTCAAGATTTAGAAGAATATGATCCACAAACCCAAAATATTATTATTAATTTTTTATTTTTTTTTAGAGGGTAGATAAAATGTTGATGTTGGAAGTGACAGTAGGATTTGAGGGTATTAAGTTATGTAAGACTATATGTAACAAAACTATTTGTTGTCATAAAAGTAACGATATTGATTATAATAATGGGTATTATTGTTTTAATCCTAAAAAAGCTCTTTTTGTGAGACATGCGAGAACCAATAAAAAGGGAATTGTTTATGGGTATGGAAATTGGTTTTGTTGTGCTAAAATAGTTTACGATGGATTATATAATATGTTTTCTAGTTCCGAAGAAAAATTAATGAAATCCAAATTATAATTTATTTTGAAAATGTAAACCTTTTTATTATTATAAATTTTATAATAATTATAATATAAATTATTTAAGAAAGTGATAAAAATTATAACCGATGAAATGTTAGAATTGGTGGATGAATTTACTAATAAAATGAATCATATGTTGGAAGAGAAATTTCCAAAATATAAAGACTCGTGGAGAGATACTAATATTGGAGATCTTAGAACTAAAATTGGTGAGCAAATGAAAGGTATAACTGATATTATGATGACTGGTTATGAATTTGATAGGGAAAAAGTGAAAAGAAAGTTAATTCATATTGCTAATTACTGTCTTTTTACATATAATAAAATGGATGAGTAGAAAATGGGAATACAATGGAATGCTTATAAATATGTAGAAGATATTAAAAGAGTTGAGAAATTATCAGAAGTTGACTTTTTGAAGGAGCTTAAAGAGAAGATTGTTAAGTTAGTTTATGATAATGGTCCAATTATTGATGTTATTCATAGACCTATGGCTTATTATGATGTTGAAAAATTAATTAATTTTCTTATAAATTATTTTTTAAAAAGTAATAAAGAATGTAATCCAATAACTGAAGAGGGTTTAGATATAGCTTTAGAAGTTGGAGTAGCTACAAAGAAGAGTAATAAAGAGGTAAGGTAAATAAAAATGGTAAAAATTATAGAACAATCATGTGAAATTATTATTGATATTGAAGAAAAACCTGATGATTGTTTTCATTGTACTTTATTTGGAGCTATTAATATTTTAACAGGAGAGGCTAATTTACCCTCTTTATGTTCAAAAAATTTATTATGGTTTCAATGCGTAGGAAGAGAAGGTACATTAAACAAGTTAAAATAATTTTTTTTTTATAAAATATATTTAATGTTAACTAATAATCATTAAATAATATTAAAATGCCCAACATTTAAATAAGAATATTAATATTTTTATAGTAATGACTAATATGGAATTAATGTAGATTTTTGAACCATAACTTATATTTCCGGTTTCAAGTGAAGGATGCCTTATATAAACCACTGTAAGTTTTTTCCGGTCTATTTTCTACATTAATCCCTCCCTTAAAAATAAGAAGAGATATAAAATAATGGATGCTAAAGAAATATTTAATATAAGAGAAGAGATTATTAAAATATATGAAAACAAATTTAATAAAAAACCAACAAAAAAACAATTTATTATGGAAGTTCTTAATCATCAGGATGGTAAAGTTAATTTAAGTTTACTCTCTAAAATAATAAATTATAATGAAAGTTTACTTAAGAAATGGATAATGAAATTAAACGTGGAACATAAAATTAGTGTAATGACAGATTATAAACAACGTTGGGTAATAGTAAAAAAATGTGAACAGAAATGTGAGTTTTGTTTACAATTGGTTAATGAGTATAGTGTTGGGAATTTAGAGGTCTGTGAATTTTGTGGTCATTATTATATACAAAATAAATGGGATACTGGTTATTGTAATTCATGTGATGAAGGAAAGAAAAGGGGAAAAGGATTGGAAAAAAAAGAAGTAATGGATCGTAAGAATATTAAAGAATTAAGGATTGTAATATCAAATTTTAATCGAGAGTCAAGTATAAGTGGAGCAGAAAGTGCGGTTTTAAATGCTCTTAGTAAGCTTAGTGATAATTATACTTGGAAAGTATATTTATCTATATTTAAATTTATTGATAGTTTTTTATGGTGAATTATAAAGTATGGAATTTAATGAATTTAAAAAAAGGAATCCACAATTAACAATTTATTTAATGAATCATATCGATAGAATTAGATGTGATAATTTAGGTCATTATTATAATAATAATGCAGTTATTGTTCTTAGACATAAAAGGCTCTGTAAAGATGGAAAATATCGGGGAATTATTAATGGAGTAGAATATTGTGGTATAAATTTAATAGAAAAAAATAATCAGGGATGTATGGTTTCTTTTTCGAGTTCGGAATTAAAAGATTTAGAGGAAGTTATTGAGGTTAAATTAAATGTTTAATTATAAAACTCATATTTATAATTTTTATGTTAATAATAAAAGGTATCATATAATTTATAAAAATAGACCTTTAGTGCATATTAAAAGTTATTTAAAGTTAAAAAAGGATTTTATAATATTAAAGTATAAAAAATTTTTAAATACGGTTAAAAGATTGAAAAATGGATTGTTTCTTAAGGTAAGAGAAATTAAAGAACGTTTTATAATTAAACTTTTATCTTTAAAATATGATATTCAAATAGAAGAGTTAAATATAGCTGGGGATGTTGATTTTAGACAGATTGGAAAAGAACTATCTATACCCGAAAGTGTATTAGGATTATTAACCATTGAATTTAAAAAATTGAAAGTTAAAATATAATATTTGTTTATGTAAATATTTAAATTAAATTAATTTTATAATTTAAATAAGGTGGTTAAAATGAATTATGATCAAATTGTTCGGGAATTAAAAAAGCTTGGAATAGAGGTTGAAGAGTCAAGGCATGGTGGAAGCAGTAGTTTATCTGTTAAATTTAATAGAAAGAATTCTGAAATAAATGGTAGAATGGATTTAGAATTTGTTTTAAATGGTCCTATGCGTTTTTATTCTACTATTTATGAAACGGAGAAAGGTAAAGTACATCATATAAACGTACAACCTAATAATCAAACTGAATTTTTTAATATTATTAGGGAATTGAAAATTACTAATAAAAAGTTACTATTAATTAGAAATATGAAAAACATAAAAGAAGCGGAAAAGGAAGTAGAGAAATTAACCAAACAATTTAAAGATGTAAGATTTAGGCTTGGTGAAAGAAAGTTATGGTTGAAATATTTAAAGGGTAAAATTGATAATAAGGAAAGGAAAGAGACTTTAAGAAAATTAGTAATTCAAAGAGATAAATAGGAGATGATAAAAATTATGGAAGATTTTGATAATTTGTTAATAAATAAAAAAGAGATAGAAAGACTTGACAAGAAAATGAAAAAAGCTATAGATGATCTTGAACTCCCCAAGAAAGTTAAAGAATATGAAAAGAAATATGGTACTATTACTGAAGAGCAATTAAGAAAACGATTTACAATTTAAAAGGAGTGGAAAAAAATGCCAAGAAAGGAAAATATAAATAGTAGAAATATAAAGTTTTTTGAAATTTCAACTCATAATGGAGATATTGAGACTTATTTTAAATCGTTAGGTAAGTGGTATGTTGTTAGTCATATGAGTGGATATATTAACGAGGTAGATGAAGTAAGTTTTAAAGATATGAATATAGTTATATCCCAGACACAGGATTTAAATTATCATCGTATTTTTGGACCTTCGGAAGTGAAGAAGTACAAGAAGACACCATCCCCAATTAAGGCTCATGTATTTTATGATACTAAAATGGGCAACCCCAATTTTTTCTATGGTGAAGATGGTGAAAAGAAAATAACTGCTCGACAGATTATTCAAAGATATAATAAATTTAGTAAGGAAGATTTTTAGGTTATTAATAATGATTAAAATTGTGGCAAAAATCGTTAGAGATGGAGAATGTCCATTAAAATTAAAAATTCCTTGTTCTGAATGTGAATATTATGATGGATGGGGTTTTGATGTTAAACGGTTTGATAAAGGGGATAATTTGAAAGGTATTTCTGTTTTTGATATATGGTGTAACACTTCAAGTATTGTTGATGTAAAAGATATAAAACCATCGCTTAAAATAATTAAAAAATAATTATTTGTTTTTATTTTTGGTTAGTTATTATTTAATAACTAAAACATTTATAATTATTATAAGTTTTATAATAATTAAATAATAACTAAAAGGTGTTTAATATTTATGAATCTAAATATGGCTAAATTAGAAACTAATTTTTTTAATAATAGGATGAAACTATTTGATTGGTTTGATGATGAATTATTACTACAACACCCTAATGAAGTTAAAAACAAAATTAGGGAACTAATAAAAACTAAAGGTATGTTTAGTGTAGGAATAGGGACTAAATAGGAGAAGTTTAAAATGAATAAAAAATTTTTAAAAAAGGCACCTGTTCTTATTTTAACTATTATTATATTTATTCTGTCATCGTTTCCTCAGAAGATACCTACTGGTGGTTTTGGTAAAAAAAAGTTAGATATTCTTTTTATACTTCTTCATATTGGAGAATTTGGATTGTTTAGTATATTATTAATGTACGGATTCTGGCCAAATATTAAATCATATTTTTTATTAATGTTTTCTATATTGTATGGATATTTGGATGAGGTACATCAATATTTTGTCCCAACTCGGTATTATGATATAATAGATATACAAGCTAATATTATAGGAGCTATATTGGGAATATGTATTTATCTTTCTTTAGTATTTATTATAAAGGTATTGAATGCTATGGAAGAAGAATATAAGAGAGAAACGGATTTAATGGGTATGTGAAGTCTTTTTTATCTACTGTTTCTATATAAACATTTAAATATGATATTAAATGTTTTATTATTGTAATTAAATTAAATGTGAAAATTTAAAAATGATTATTATTATAAAATAAATAAGATGAAAAAACTTTCTAAAGAAGAATTACTGGGAATGAAAAAGCAAGAACTTCTTGCCTATTGTAAAAATAACGATATTAAAATTTATTCCAATAAAAACAAGGCCTATATAATTAATGTTATTTTACAATCTTATAAATCCCAAAAGAAACCCGTTGAAAAACCTGTTGTTAAAAAGAGTTCTAAACCGAGGATGACTAAAAGAAGACTTCTTGGGATTTTGAAGGAAGATATAAAAGATTTCAAACCAAGTGGTTCATATTCAATGGGAGGTAGGATTTATGTTCAAAAAATTTATGGATATGTAGAGGTTGATTTTAGACATCTTGGGAGATGGGAATCCAGTGGGGAGGATGATGATTGGCCTGACTGGTCAGATAAGTCTTATGATAAATATGATAAGGAATTTAATGATTGGGCTAAAAGGAAATCATGGTATAAGAGAATAAAAACTTCTGTTGCTACAAATGAGAAGGCATGGGTATCATTTCAATTAAAAATAAAATAAAGGTAAAAAATAATGGAAAAACTAACCAAAGAAGAATTAAAAGGGATGAATAAGAAACAATTATATGATTATTGTAGAGCTAATGGGATTAAGGGTTATTCTAATATGAATAAAGCTTATATAACTGATCTTATTTTAAATTTCTATAAATCAGGACAAACAACTAAAAGACCCGTTAAAAAGAAATCTATTCTCCCTAAGAAAACCGAAAATAAGATTGATAAAAAGGAAGTTTTAGATCGTATGCGGAAAAGTGTTGACAAAGTCGGAGATATACGAGAGTATCCAGATTTAATGAGAGAGTGGAAATCTTTAGAAACGAATATGGGTTTGTTTGCACGTATGTATAATGAAGGTATTGACTCTGTAAATAGGGGAAAATCTGTTCCTTTATCTGTTAGTATATTAATGAAGAATTATAAAAGGAATACAGAAGTAAGTATAAATAAAATATTATCGGAATTAAAGAAAAGAAATAAACCTAAAAAACCATCAAAAAAATTAAAACTTTATAATTTTGGTTCAAGTATAAGAACCGAAGGGATTGGGGATGTAAGTTATATAATAGTAACTACATCAAAAAAAGAAGCTATTTCAAGAATAGTAAAAGTAGATATAAAAAGATCTGGTTCAAATTGGATAAGTCAGAGAATATATATCAATGATGATGTAAATTTCTTACCTACAGATCTTAGAAAAATTAAGGGTTTTAATCCATGGAATACTCCTGATATATTATATATGATTGAGACTGATAAACTGGTTGGACATATTATTTCTCCAAGGGCGACGCCTAAGATAGTTAAAATGTGGAATGTTTCTGGAGAACTTAAAAAAGTATCTACAATTAATTATAATTTATCGGTTAAAAAACCTGTAAAGAAATTTAAAAATTTTGATGAATTTTTTGATTGGTTTAAATATAATGTTGCTATTGATTTAAAAATAGCTATTATGAATGATTGGAGAAAAAATGAGAATTTTAAAACTGGAGAGGAATATATTGAAGTATTTAAGGATTATGATTTTAAAAAGGTTAAAGATAGATTAAAGAATGTAGAAAATATCGAATATGAGGAAGATATAAACTATCAAATATATTTTAGGAAGAATAAGAAAACTATAAAAAAACCAATAAAAAAGGCTAAAGATACGTTTGATAAATTTTATGATAAAACAGGGGCTGAAGTATATCAGTTTAGTGTTTCGATTGAAGATGGAAACGAAAATATAATGGACATAATAGATGAAAAAGCAAGTAAGGTAGGATTTACAATGAGTGGTACTCATTTGACTGAGATTGACCATAAAGAATATGGGTATCAACCAAAATATAAGTTAAAGAAACCTAAACCTATTTCTCGTACTTTATTAAAGAAGATAGAAAGATTGGTTAATCCTGTAAGAAAAGATCTTTACGATTCATCTGTAAGATATAAATCAAGATATGTAGATGGGTTTTTTTATGGAACAAAAGTAGATAATATTGAGGATCAAATAAAAAGAAAGTTAAATTAAATAGAGGTTAAATAAATGGTAGACACAAAATCGTTAGTTAAAAGAATAATAATTCCCAAGATGAGACATCTTAATTATAAAAGATATACTAAATTTGAAAATGAATTAGGAAATTTATCTCAGGAAGCTATACATCAATTTAATAAATTTTTACAAGATTTAGAATATAAAATTAATCAATTGGAAAGAAAAGCAAAAAGAAGATTTTAAAATGGCAAAAAAAGTTACTAAGGTACAAATTAAAAGAAAAAAAGAGAGACAAAAAAATTTCATTTTTAAAACTACAATAGATGGACTTTTAGCTGGACTTTTGGCTATTGGAATATTTTTAGGTAGACCTTCAAATCCAAAACCTATTGAAAGTTATTATGTTTTGTTGGGTTTGGTCTTATTTGTTGGGTTTATAATGGTAATGTATGCTTATACCCGAAGAAAAATGAATATAGCATATGGACTTTTTGTAGTACTTGGTGTGGCACTTACTGAGGTTGTTTTAATAGGAGTTATATTTCAAGAGACTCCTCAAGATATTATGATTGCATTATTTATAATAACTCCATCAGTATTAATATTTGATAAATTGTTGGGTTAAGAGAGAAAATAAAAGGGATGTGTTAAAATGAAAATAACAAGTTTCTGGGTTGTTACAAAGCCGATAAAAGGTTCTAGATTAATAGATATTTTATGGAAATCCAATTGGTCAGAAATAGGATTGCAATATCTGGGTGGGTTGAGACCACCTGAAATCTATGGTGTCTGGACAACTAAAAGGGAAGCGGAGAAAGTGGCAAAACGATTGTTAAAAGAAGTAAAAAACTAAAAATGACACGTACTTATCCACTTTTATAATATGTAAAATTTTTATAAAATTAAGAAAAAAAATAAAGAAGGGATTTTAAAAATGGGAGAATTAGGAAATAAAATAGATATTGAACCTTTTAGAATTACGGGTTATATGATAGAGGGAGAACGATATCAAATAAATAATCAAAAAGGTAAATATTTTTATCATCTATTTGTTTATGATTTAGAAGTTTCAAAATCTAAAGAAATTGGAATACAAGGAATTACTGCAAGTAATTTGTCGGAAGTAAAAAAAATATTA
>LAZR01000976.1_pt1 | contig 19359 bp, 23 predicted proteins | sample 329461 | NCBI WGS metagenome assembly LAZR01 (sample SAMN03002196, study PRJNA259156) | marine sediment metagenome | biome: sea floor; feature: Hydrothermal impacted sediments; material: marine sediment; isolation source: Loki non-amplified sample from Loki's castle hydrothermal vent sediment ...
GGTAAGATCAACCATTTAATCCGCTTACCCAAAAATTTATAATTATCTAAATATAATGTTATCTGGCTTACAAAAGTGCTGCCGAATCGTGAACTATTAAATACTGCCGATGATGCTCTAGTAAATCTATAATACGAGCTTAGATTTACATTTAGTCTTGAAAAAGCCATTCTTTTATAAAAATCACACCTCCCCTCCTCCATAATTTTAAATATGAAAATCTAGCTGCATTTAGGAAAAATTATCATCCACCTGATAATTACACTTATCAGATGGATAATTTTAAAAATCCCCGTATAATCAAAATTAATAGTGATTTTTGTGGCCAAGAAAAACACTGATGTTCGAAATTTAAAATCTGACCGGTTATCCCTCACACAACTACTCAGATTTTAAATTCTGAAACAAGGTCTAGAAATTAAATAACAGCAGCCAGGTATTACAACTGATGAAAGAAGAGATGCCCAACTCCCCTATTCCAGTTTTCGATGTCAATCATCCACCAATTGAATTTAGAGAACTTATAGAAGATGTTATGGAAAATTTCGAACAAGGTGTGCCGGCAAACAGTAAACGGGCTCGTGATGCAGACTTGGCCGTCTATACTGCATGGGGTAAAAATGTCTACGGAACATATTTCAAAGCTATTCCATCTTCGCCAGAGCATATCGAGAAATTCTTAAATGATATGTCTGCTGAGGTAACAGAGACTAGTTCTACTAAAAACATAAATGGTGAAATGGTTGATACAACTACAAAACATCGACTTAAAGCACTAAGTACAATAGAAAGATATCTCGCTTCGCTTTCATATAAAAATAAATTGTACCTGGATGCGATCATGGACATTACAAAAAACTATCAACTTAGTTCAGGTTTCGTGAACCCTACATCTGTCAGAAGAGTTAAGGCTACACTTAAAAAAATCAGAGCCCTATACCGTGATAATTCACAAAAACAAGCACAACCATTTAGTTTGGATCTTATTGAAGATGTTATTTCACTGCATGATGGTTCTCTGAGAGATAAGTTAGAAATCACCCTACTCTCATTTGCTTTTGACACTATGATGCGATGTTCAGAATTAGTAAGAGTCAATGTTGAAGATTTATCTTTTGATCCAACATTTCGTGACGGCATTGTTGAGCTTCATTGGTCTAAAACAGACCAGGACGGTAAAGGGCAAACTAGGTATCTGAGTTCTCAAACAGTCAAATTATTAAAGGATTATCTGCAAGCAACAAATATCAACTCTGGACTGTTATTTCGTTCTATTGGAAAAAACAACAAGCAACTTGAAGCCATGCATAAAGACAGAGTAGGAATTATTTTCAAACGGCTTGGTAGAAGATTGTCCAAATTCTATTCAGATAATTCAGTAAACAATATATTATCTAAGTCAAAGATTGTACCAACAGAAATATCAGCTCACTCTACACGTGTAGCTGCAGCCCAGGCTCTGGCACTGAACGGTGCATCCACTGTTCAGTTAATGAATGAAGGTGGATGGAAATCTGCAGTAATGCCGGCTCGATATTCAAGACATGCTGACACTAAAAAAGGTGCAATGGCTCAACTACATAAAAGAGCCAGGGCAACATAAATCTCCTTACATTAATTGTTGAACTTATATTAAATGATCGAAATATTATTAGATGTCGTTGGAAAAAAAACCAATGGTGATACCTGCCATCCATATAAGTACCAAAGAGGTCCTATGACTGGCATGTATGTATACACACTAAATGGCAACGATAACTTTGAAGCTACTGATGAGGAAGGTCTTCGAAATATGATCGAATCTGGACAATTTAATCATACTGGCAGAATTCGAATGATACCTCACAATGCCACTTCTACTGCAGCAGCTTCAGCATTAAATGTTGTTTCATATAAACGAATATCACTGACCTGAACAAAACAACTAATCATACTTGCGCTAATACTACTTCATGATTTAATGGCTTATAGAACTTTTAAGAGGCTAGATCATGGAATTTCTAATTATCTTTATTGCTGGATTAGCTGCTGGTGTTCACTTCACTAAGAAGTATCAATTCAATAAATATGCTGTACATATTGGTGAGCAGATTGTTACTGATGTATTGAAGCTTTCATTATCTGAAGATAACTATGCCCTACTCTCCAATGTCACACTGCCAATTACTGATGATAACAACCAAAAAGGAACAAGCCAGGTAGACCATATTTTGATATCTACTCGTGGTGTTTTTGTCATTGAGACTAAACATTACCGTGGTTCAATCGTTGGCACTTATAATTCTAAAGAATGGTACCAATACACTCAGTTCGATAAACATTCATTTCAGAATCCGTTACTTCAGAATTTTAGTCACTTAATGGCTATTGAATCTATTACCGGTTTCTCACACCATGATATGCATAATGTTGTATCTTTTAGCGGTAATGCAGAGTTCAAATCAGAAAGGCCAAAGGGTGTTTTGAAAAGCTCAGAACTAAAAGCATTTATCGAATCATTTCCGAACAACTCACTTTCAGCTGATGAGATCTATTATCTTGTGGGGAAACTACAAGTACATCGATTGCCTGAAAATTCTGAGACAGACCTAAAACACGTAGAGTATCTAACTACAAAACATAAAAAAAAGACTGTTTAGATTTACAGTCTTATTAAATACAACATATCTTCATCGGGCTAAAATAATTGTCATATTGTGTGTAAGTACTTACATACTATTGATAATTAATTTAGCCCCTAAATTAAGATGTTATTTCTTTATACCTATTCAATTGATCCTTCATCTTCTTTTTTGTAAGCAAAGCTTCTATTGCTAACTCTATTAGCTCAGAGTCTTTCACACCGATCTCATCTGCAATCTCGACAATTAGTTCAGGCATCTCTGGACGCATCTTGAAATTCTTTTGTTGTGTGTATGGTGTTCGGCCCCCTCTTCTTTTTCTTTTGTTTGGCTGTCGACTTACAAAGCCTGCCTCTTCAGACACTTTGCTCAACTCTTTCTTATCAACCTTCGGTTTACTTTTCTTTGTCCCAGCAAATTCTGCAATGTCTAGTTCATCATCAAAATCATCTAAATCTAATCCAGCTCTCTCAGCCATCACTATCTCCTGACATTATCTCTTTCAGCTTCCTCTTAACCTCTTCTGCATAAGCTTTTGCGTTTGAGGCTGTCACTTCAATACCGGAAACTTCTTTAGGATCTAAATTATTTACTATTCCTCCATAAGAGCGAACTGCCTTATATGCATCTTTCTCTATAAGTGACACGTTAAAAACATCAACCCCGGCATCTTTGAATTGGCTCACAATGAACTTGAGCGTTCTAGGAACAATTGCCGCACTTGTTCGTGTAAACAACACTGAATAAGCAATCTTTCTTCTAAATGCCTTACTTTGCTGACGCAATAACTTTATTGTCTTCACTGCTTCATCAGCATCGTCTTGTGATCCCTGACATGGAATAATTACTAAGTCTGCCCTACTTACTGCATTTGCAACTGCAATACTTGCGGTGCCCTCCAAGTCAACTATAACAAACGCATTCTCATCTTCTGCTTTCTCGATGTCATCGATAATTGTTTCTTCGTCAGACTCATACACATTCAGATTACCTGGACAGCCTGATTTTTTTGCCCATTTTGCACCATGTTTATTTGGGTCAGCATCTATTAAGGCTACTTTTACATCTTTTTCTTCGCCCTGTCTTGATAATTCAGAGGCTAAGGTTATTGCTGCTGTAGTCTTACCTGCCCCACCTTTTGAACTAGCCATAACGACCGTTGGCATATACTTAATCCTCATCTGATTTTTATACTTAGATAGCTATCAGATATCCATAAGCTATCTCTTCCATGAATATTAGTATATTTATAACATTTTTTCCACATATATATAGATAGCTATCAGATATCTATGAGATATCAGTATTCATCTTAGAAAGATAGCTATCCGGATAACTAATAGATATCTACAAGTTATCTTATAAGCTCATTAATGAATTTTTTAATATTTCGATTAAATGTTAGCCAGAAAAATTAACAATATTTATAGATAGCTATCTAATAGCTTTATAGATACCTACATAGATATCCAGACAGATATCTATGTAGCTATCTTACAGCTTTTAAAGTGATATCTATTAGCTATCTGGATAGCTATCTTACAGCTTTTAAAGTGATATCTATTAGCTATCCGGATAGCTATCTTTCTAAGATAGAATAAATGTAGCTGAGATATCTTTCAGATATCTGATAGCTATCTTATGAACATATAGAAACGAGCCACTGTATGTGTATGAATGATTCATATGTATGAGAGGGAATGTGTCATAGTTGATTATCATCAGATGCGCAAATGAATTAATTTGTATTGTTTTCAGCGTAGCAAATGAGAAATGAGAGGAGAGAGAACACATCATTATAAAGCGATTAAGAAGTTATAAACCTAGATGAGAACTTTGTCACAAAAGCGAAACATGTGAAAAATTTGTGATTGAAAAAAGCTCTTTTTATTCGTTAAATATAAGCGTGAAAAATTAGTTATGTCTAAGGACATAACGATGTGTTTTTAAGAGTAAATTTGAGGAGTAGGGCAGTGCAAAGCCTGTATACGGATATGACGTATAGCTTTTTAGTGAAGCTAATGGATGCGTCTTTGATAAGTGATAAAGAACGAATAACTGAATTAGGATTCACACCAGTTCAGGTAAATGTCATATCCAACCTCCCTCATAGTGATTTGTATAAACTGTCACGGATTTATAAATTACTCGATATTTCAATTAATGAAATATATTTAACAAAAGCAATCAATCAGGCTAAAGAAAATGTTCGTTGTCGTAGTGACATCGAAAATATGGATATTACACACAAATTACTGAGAAATTTATCCACATTGTCCGCTCACGAAACAGAGAGTAAATCACTCTCAGAACTATTTAATCTATCAAACAAAATAATTTCACAACTAGCTTCGATGACAATTCAAGATACGTTAGCGATAGCAAGAACTGGAATTGTATTTTATGAAATCTCAGCTAATGAATTTAAATTAGCGATGGCTTTAGAATACATACAAGAATCTCGTCGTGAAGAGGAAGCTATTAATCACCTAATCGTTAAAGATGCATCCTGGCCGATGGTGCATGCTCTTACTGGAATGAGCAGAGCACTTTTCCAAGAAATGAGAAAATCATTGAATGCTCCAAAAACACTGGGCGGTCCGCCCAGAAGATTAACGGAAGAAGAGGAGATAATAGCCTGGAATTCGTGGGTTAAGACTGCAAACAAAACTCCTCTAGAACGGTGCATTACAGTAAGCCAAACGTTGAACGATATTGCATTACGTCATTTATGGCCAACATTATCTGAATGGCTGAAGAACGAATCAGAGTCAGTAAAATCATCGGTAGTTATATAACCAGCATAGAGCAATATCCGGTTATTGATTGCCTTTATTAGCACCTGAAACGAATATGTACGCAAAATTGATGGAGATGCATCTTGCGTACAAAACTACTCATTGCAGCACTGCCTGTCATCATGACTGGCTGTATAACGCTTCCTACTTTTGAGCAGGAAGCAAAACCAATTACGACAACTGGTTCCCCTGAAGTTATACCTGATATTTTTATTGAGCGTTATGACTATGAACCTCCCAAAGAAACACAAGTAAGAGTTGGCCGGTACTCAAGTGCAGCTGCTGTAAACACTAGGCAGCAAGAGAACTTACTGGAAGTTGTTGTTGATACAGAAATACCATCTCAAGAACAAACCGTTGGCCAAGCAATAGACTTCTTACTTCTCAGAAGTGGATACACATTAGCTGCACCCGATATCCAGGGAAAACATGTAAAACAACTCCTCAATAAGACTTTACCTGAAATACACCGAAAAATAGGGCCTGTAATGCTAAAAGATGCCTTGATGATGTTAGTCGGAAAAGCGTACTGGATGAAAGTCGATCCTGTACATAGGTTAATAGCATTTGACACAGTTGATGAGTTTAAATAATGACAGATAAAAGCAAATCTCACGATGTTTTCGATGGTGAAATACCGAAAGATATTGGCAAAAAGAAAAGTCCTCCAGTATGGATAAAAATAATATTGCTACTGATATTAGTCAGTGTACTTGGTACAGCGGTGTACATACTTGAATCAGATAACGAATACGACATTGAGCCAGGAGTAGACTTAAATGAAACAGTTATTTCCGAACTGACAGCTGAAAATCCCATTATTAATGAAGTAAACACAACTAACAATAATGAGGCAGAGAAAGAGAGTATTCAGGAATCGAACTTAGATATCTTAGAGCTTGAAAATACTCAGAACGAGATTCAAGTAATCCCATCTAATACCGCCCAACCAAGTTCTAATACAGCAGGCTTTTATGATGAGAAAAGTGAGCTTGATGTGGAGTTAGCTGATTTATCAACTAGACTCGACACTATAGAGGATAAGGAATCGGATCGAATAGCATTAGTTAAGAGTGGAATGGAGTTACATGCAGAAAGTATTAATAAATTAAATGCATTAGTTGGCTCACTCAAAGAATTAAAGAGTGAACTTAAAGCATTGAAAAGAGAATCAACAAAGACTAATGGCGTAGCTCAGCCTTCCCATCTCGAAGCTCAAAAAAAACTACCTAAAACAGATATACCAAATAAACCAAACGCTATTAGCAAAACTGATCAGCTCAAGCTGTTGGGTATCGATTCATGGGGTGGCGAAGATTATGCTCAAATTGAATACAAGAACGAAATCCATCTCCTAAGCACAACCGAGAAGATAGGAAAATGGAAAGTAATGAGTATTGACGACAATAGCGTAATGATAAAAAACGAAGAAGGAGTGAGCTTTGAACTTAAGATTTAAGAATCATGTACTTTTAGTGCTGATACTAGCAGCAAATACATCGTTAGCTGCGGATAAAATCACATCAAAAGAAACACAATCCAAAGCCATTGACAGTTCGGAGTACCAAACTGAGCAAAAGCATCTTATGTGGGGTTTATCGGCAGCTGAATACTCACGATACGAAGAACTTATGAAGGGGATTAGAGGAAGCATAAGTCCTGAAACAATATCTCCAATAGAAGTACTGGGCATACATGCTCAAAACGATGCTGAACGAAGAAAATACGCACGGCTTTGGGCTGACATGATGGAAAAAGATGCTGAACGCGTACTTGCGTTCCAACGTGCTTATGACCAGGCATGGAGAGACAAAGGTGATAAACCGCTAATTGACATTACACAGCTAAAGACTCAATCACCTTCGGTTATACCGACAACAACAACACAATCATCAGGATTGCCTGCAAATAATTTGATTATAGCTACTAAATTAGATGGGTGTGCTGCCTGCGATAAGAAGATACAGCAACTTTTAACATCGATGCTAGTAGATAAAACGCTACATCTTGATGTTTATTTTAGTGACTCAAGTGATAAACCTAACAGCGTTATACGCCAATGGGCAATAAGCAATCGTGTAGATGCAGAGATGCTTAAAAGCAGACGTTTAACATTAAATCATGGGCAATCACTCATAAATCAATATCAGCTTGATGAAAAACAACTACCTGCAACATTCAAAGTCGATAACAATGGAGGGGTAAAAAGGGTAGAATAATATTTGACTAATATTAAATTACCCAATATGACTTCCAATACGACGCCTATTGACTTGAATGCTTATAAGAGATTTCTTGATGGAGAAGTCGAGAAACATGCCAGTGACACCAAAATCAATAATGGCACAAGTATTGTTAATGCTGTCAACGTCGGAAGTTACAGCTTTAGTTGGGGAAAAATAGTCGAGCAACTTTCTGGAGAGTTCTTTATCTGGAAGTTTCAAATATCTACCCTTGCCAAAAAAACCCATGGCGAGAGAATCTATTTCCAAGAGCAAATATTTAACTATTTGCAGTCAAAACATCCAGAACATTCATCTGAGCACGCTATCTTGGTGGCTGGTTTGCATGACAAATGTATATTCTTGGGTATTAAGGAAGATGCATTCATCATCGCATCACCAATGCAACATGAGTATAAAAACCGCATATGGGTTCACATGCATATACTCAACAAAGATATTCCTGAAATTCTTAGCAATATCAATAATACTTAGCTGTAACCTATATTCACCAGCATACGCTAATACGTATTCAAAAAAGACTATCCCAGCCCTCTATGTAAAAGTAGCTAAGCAGGAAGGTGTTCCAGCAAATCTACTTTATGCAATCTCACGAGCAGAAAGCACTAATCCAAAAATAAAAAAGGTATGGCCATGGACTATCAATGTACGTGGTAAAGGATATTACTTTCCAACACGAAAGAAAGCTTACGCAGCAATTATGCTGTTATTAGCCAATGACATCACTTTAGTTGATATAGGTCTAATGCAAACCAATTGGTATTGGCACAAAGACAAACTGAAAGATCCATGGAAGGCATTATCACCTGAATACAATATTCAAACTGGAGCAAAAATCTTACGTGAGTGCTACGAACGTAAACAAGACTGGTTTTATTGTGCTGGTGAGTATCATACAAAGAGTAATACACCAGAAAGAGCAGCACGTGCAAAACGTTACCAGGAGAATGTGCTTAGCTATATAAGGGCAACAAAATGAGTAGGATAATCTCTTTCTCTGTCCTGCTAATCCTAAGCACATTAGTCCACGCAGAGCCTAAAGTGATATTTGATTCAGGCAGGACTACAAATGCAGACAGATATTTATCTCCAGAACAAAAACCTTCTTTCCCAAAACGGAAACCAAACATCACGAGCCTAATCACCCCAAGAACACCGGAAATGTCAGTTGGTAAAGTGGAAAGGCGTAATGTTGAACTCCCTTATCTGCCAAGCCCATTGTTTCTTGTTGGAACAGACAAGATATCCATTAACTGGTTATCTCAACACAGACAAGCACTCATTAAGGCCGGAGCTGTGGGGCTGATTGTCAATTCGAAGTCTGCTTCAGATATTCAACATGTAATTCACACAGCAAAAGGACTTCAGATAAGCCCCGCCTCCGGGAGTGATCTTGCAAAGCAGCTTAACCTTCATCACTACCCAATTTTAATCACACGAACGCAGATTGCCCAATGAAACAGAAACACACCTTGGAAGTACTTCTTAGACCAAAGGTTGAAATTTGGTCTGCAGGTATATCTGCTACGGGTGCCGTACTTTCATATGTCGCACCTTGGTCTATTATGATGACCCCATCCATTGCTTATGGGGTGGGGGGTATCCTCACATATAATGCATTTCGTAATTTCAGAGACTTTGTTCGACTCTATAAGTATCAAAAAGGGCTTCGCCGGCAAACTCTATTTAAGATGGCACCCAATGACATCCCAGTTAGTAAAAAATATTTGTTTTATGGACTTGGCTTTAGGTGGGGACAAAAACATGCTCAGCGATTAAAAGACACAAGAGAGCCAGCTGCAAGCAAATATATCAACCCTGGGCCACTTTACAGACTCGCTAGAAGAAAAGAGCGTGAATGGGAATCACAACCCTACCTATCTAAAATCGCAGAACTTCTTAACAGTGAATCAAAATTTAATCCTGTTCGGCCATTACCTCCAATAGGTGGCGAACCACAGATTCATGGTGTCGGGGGGGAGGAAGAGCCAGTAGTTTCACTTCTCTCGGAAAGAAATGGTCATACACTAGTTCTTGGTACCACTCGTGTAGGTAAAACACGTGCAGCTGAAGTACTGATTACGCAAGATATAAGACGTGGTGACATCACAATTGTCTTCGATCCAAAGGGTGATGCAGAGTTGATGCGAAGAGTTATTGCTGAATGCAAAGCGTCTGGTCGAGAAGATGATTTAGTTGTGTTTCATCTTGGCTTTCCAGACATCTCAGCTAGATACAACGGCATAGGACACTTTAGCCGAGTAACTGAGGTTGCTACCAGAACAGCAAACCAACTTGACAGTGGTGGTAACTCGAACGTTTTCCGTGAATTTTTCTGGCGATTCACCAATATTATTGCTCAAGCATTGGTAGCTCTAGGACGACGGCCAGATTATGCACAACTAGCACAGCACATTCAAAGCATCGATGACCTACTAATAGATTATTACGAGGTTTGGTTAAACAATGAGGCTGATCCTGACTGGCCAAGACACGTAGATGAAATAGCATCAAATTTGAACGATAAGATGCTTCCTATGAGTCTGCGTGGGAAAAACAAAAGAGCAAACGCCATGATCAAATATGCTCAAGATAGAAAAATGTTTGATGCCGTAGCTATGGGACTACGTTCTACATTTGAATATGACAAAACATATTTTGACAAGATTGTAGCAAGTGGTCTGCCATTACTTGAGAAACTTATATCAGGACGTATTGCTGAGCTTATATCTCCTGCATATAACGACGCAGAGGATAATCGACCAGTATTTAGTTGGGGGCAGGTTATACGGCAAAAGAAAGTCGTGTATATCGGACTGGATGCATTACAAGATATGGCTATTGCTGGCACCGTTGGTAACACAATGTTTGCTGACTTAGTTTCTACTGCTGGTGAGATATATAAACATGGAACTGAACTTGGTTACCACAACCAGGACACATCATCAGGAAGTAAAACCCCCATAAACATTCATGCTGATGAAGTTAATGAATTAATGGGAGATGAGTTTCTTCCTATGCTTAACAAAGGTGGTGGTGCCGGTCTACAAATCACCGCATACACGCAAACCATGTCAGACGTTATTGTGAAGCTTGGTGATCAAGCTAAAGCAGGTCAAGCACTTGGTAATTTTGGCACGGTAATCATATTCCGAGTGAAAGAGTTAGCTACAGCTGAGCTATTCACAGAACAGCTCCCTATGGTGGAGGTTGCAGCAGCAACAGAAGTGACAGGATCTGCAGATTCTGTAGATATAGATAGCGAGGTCGACTTTACATCAAGCGCTCAAGATCGAATAACGTTCACTGAAGCACCACTACTATCTCCGGCCACCATAATGGCTCTTCCAAAAGGTCAGGCATTCATTCTTACCGCAGGCGGCCAACTATGGAAAATCCGAGTGCCATTAGCTGACTCTAAAGATGATCTCTATATGACATCAAATTTTAATGAAATGGCTGATGATATGGCTACATCATATCGTACTGGCGAGACATGGTGGATCGAGTAATGGCACAAGAAAATAGCCCCCGAGCACAAAAAAGCCTGATGGGTAGATGGCTATCACGAATTATAACCATGGCTATATGGCTCTTACTCGCTTTACTTATGTCTATTATCACCGAATGGATTGGAATGAACACTAAATGGAGTGATGAAGGTGTTGAGCATAGTCGGATGATGGTTAAAACGGAACTGGGCTATTTAAACGAAGACTTTCAGAAAAGTTTGATTGTACAGAGACCAGTCCAATATGCTGAAAATGTTGCATCAGCAATGCACCACTTTATGTATGAGAAGACAGGAATTATGGCTCTCTTATCAAATGTATTTAGAGATAGTAAAACAGAAAGCATAGCGCGTTTGATTGCCGAGCATGTTTTAGCTGCTGTTTACGTGACCCAAGTATTCGCCATTAGGCTTGCTATTCTGACACTTGCTTTACCAGCATTTTTAATATTTGCCATTGTTGCTGCTACGGAAGGATTGGTTCAACGAGACATCAGAAAATGGTCAGTTGGGCGGGAACATGCTGGCTTATACCACCACGCAAAACGTTGGATACCTGTCACATTCATCGCACCATGGGTTGTCTACTTAGCCTTTCCAGTATCTATACACCCAAATGCTGTAATCCTACCATTTGCCTCATTATTCGGCCTTGGTATCTTTATGGTTACCTATCTATTTAAGAAACATATCTGATAACCGGCTCAGGCCAATATCCGGTTATTCATTGTCTCATTTAAGGGGCTTGGGCAGACTTCACTCACACAAAGTTAATGTAGTGAGAAATGAACATAATGCTCAAGCCCCTTTTACTTATTTTCACGATTTCATTATCAACAATAGCTAGTGCTAGCAACTTTGCAGAACGTGAAAGTCTAGCCAAGCTTATTCATGAGATCGATGGACTAAGCTCACTTGTTGATGAAGCCCAGGGACGAGCTAATCCCGATAGCCGTATTCGCTTCCAATACAACCTACTTCGTAAAGATTTATTGATGATGAAGCTTGGTATTCAGGAGCATCTCGATGGACCAGCTATGGAGCCCAGAAACTATGCGCCACTATCAGGCGACTATCGACGTTAAGCCATGAATGTTGATTCTAAACAATCACAAAGCTTCTTAAACGCTACAGGTGTATCCATGGATAACATGGCATTAGTTATAGCTAGTCTTATTGTAGTTGCATATTTTCTGTGGAGCGCTTGGGTAACACTATCCTATTACGAACAGTGGGCATCGAAAAAAAATAATATCAGTTTGTATGACGTTCTTTCGAGTGCAGTTCGCTCAGTCACTTTACTTTCAATCATCTTATATATCGTTTCATAAAAAGGACTACTAATGAAAAAGGTACTCACCTCCGCATCAGCTCTATACCTTTCGTTTTGCCAAAATGCATACGCAGCACTCCCAACAGCTGTTCCACCATCTAATGGGGCAGCAAATGGAAACTGGCTAGAACTTCTAAAAGGATACATAAAAGATGCTTCTATATTACTAGGGCTAACACTCTCTGTGGTCGGTTTTATTTGGCTTGGATGGATTGCTTTAGCTGATATTAACCAAGCTCGTGCAGGTAGAAAAGAGTGGGGTGAGGTAGGTGTCACAGTCATCGCTGGTGCTGGCGTATTTCTATTCGTTTCTTATCTACTTGCTCAAGCGGCAGGTGTCTTCTAATGAGTGATTCAGCAGAAATCCTTGCTGACCGGCTTAACAATGAGCCACCAATATTCCGTGGGCTATCAAATTCTGAACTAGGCATGGTACTAAAGTTTGGTGCAGTTTTCTGGGTTCCGGTGTGCCTTTTCATTGCCACCCTTTTTGGTAAAACAATGATGGGGATGGGAGCTGCAATGTTAATGCTGTTACTTACAATCCTCGTTAGTGGGTCTTTGTTTCAAAGAATAAAACGTGGAAGACCAGATTACTACTATCAACACTACTTAATGCTTCGAGATGTTTTTCTTCGAGTAAAAATAAACACTAAGAATGACCGTGTGATTCGATATTCAGGTACATGGGGAGTTGGACGTAAAGATGGCGAGTAAGTACAGGGGAGAAGTGGACAATCTAAAGTCACACATCATCACACTTCGAGTTCTTATTGTTGTACTAATTCTGTTTTGCATTTTGTTCTGGATGTCAGCAAATAAAGCTCGTGAAGTTCAAAGGCTCTATATACCTCCAGATCTTCGAGCTGGCGCGACAGTTACACTCAATGAGATTCCTGTCACAACAGCATATAGCTTTGCAGTCAGTATCTTTCAATATCTCAATACATGGCTAGATGATGGAGCCAAAGACTACCCTGCACGAGTAGCAGAACTGGCCCCATACCTTTCACCAAGCTACCAACAGTGGCTAAAGGAAGACATTTTACGTCGTAGTAATCGTGGTGAATTAGACCGGCGCACAAGAACTGTCACATTAATTAACGAAATGGCTTATGACGACCAGAGAGTAAACATTATCAATGAAAATAATTTCGTAGTATGGCTCGACCTCAGAATTACAGAAACCCATCGTGGTGTACCAATCAAGTCTGTAGATATTCGTTATCCAATTAAAGTCGTCCGCAGTAACGTTAGTCCGGAATTTAACCCTTGGGGGTTAATGTTAGATGGCTTTCAAGAAAACCCAACTCGAATTACTTCAACGGTAAAAGAATAATGAAGCTATATATCACAATAGTATCAGCTCTTTTTATACTTGCCTGGCTACCTTCAAAAGCTCTTGCAGATGAGAAAGTGATTTGGGACAAGACACCAATCAGGGTTGTCTTGAAACCTAATCAGGAGAGAATGCTCGTTTTCCCGTCAAATAGAGTCAGAGTAAAGATACCAGCTGCAATAGCTAACTCACTAAGTACATTATCTAATAATGGTGTTATTTACTGGGAAAGTAACGAAGAATTTACGGATAAAAGAATCCTTGTACAAGACACCATAAGCCAAAAGACTGTAGTAATCCATCTATCTTCCAATCAATCTCTTGGTAGTGATGAGCAGATGACCATTTTATATCCAGAGTCTGAAACAGATATTACTTCTTCAAATTCTGAGAATAAAGCTCCAAAACACTATGGGTATGAAACCTTGACAAGGGTGGCTGCTCATCATTTATACGCTCCCGAAAGACTTATCAACATCCCTGAAGGTATACATCGAGTTAATGTTGCTCAGCAAACAGACACACACCTCATCCGGGGGCTAATAATAAATATGACTCCTGTTATCTCATTTTCCAGTAATGGCCTATACATCACAGCAGTAAAACTTGTTAACAAACAGAAAGAACGAGTAATTCTAGATCCCCGTCAAATCCGTGGGAAATGGCTTGCAGCTACATTCCAACATGCCTCACTTGGACCAAATGGTGAGATAACGGATACCACGGCTCTTTATCTAATTTCTGATCGACCTTTTTGGGAGTCGTTCTAATGGCTGAAAAAAGGACCAATAAACTCATCCCATTAATAGCATTAGGGTTGCTTGTTATATTGATCGCAGTTGTTGCCCGTACTTCAGATAAAGAAGCTACTAAACAAGTTCAACAACTGGGAGAGCAATATGTTCCCGATGGAGATACTACTGATGACACACTACGTACTCTAACGGCGCTTGTACAAGAAATGCGTGAGGAAAATGACAGACTAATAGCTGAACAAAAACAAATAAAAGAGCAGTTAGCAAATCGTCCAAAAGAAAATAAAGACACAAAATATTCAATAGATTACTTAATGGATCGTGTTGATGAATTAACTAATCGTCAAAATGAAAATCCACCAGAACTAAATGACTTCGATATGGGTATCGATATACCAGACATACAGCCCCAGGGCGATGTTTGGGTTGAACCAATTGATACAGCTACAACATTAGATGAAAACGGGCTGACTCCAACATCATTCAGTCCATCTAACACGCTAGATAAAGCATCTGACATTCTTGGTGATACAAGTCCTATCAACAATAGCATTGGTCAAAGCATCACCGGTAGCTCTAATCAAGAAAGCATAATTGAACCTGTTTACACAGTTCCTAAAAACTCTACCTTGATTGGATCAACAGCGATGACTGCACTAATAGGTCGTGTGCCTATTAATGGCAGTGTTGAAGATCCTTACCCTATAAAAGTCATTGTTGGTAATGAAAACCTAACGGCTAACGGTTTTGAATTGCCAGAAGTAAACCACATGATCTTTTCAGGGACTGCAACTGGTGACTGGACTCTTTCTTGCGTAAGAGCGGATCTGACATCGGTTACATATGTCTTTGATGATGGAACAATACAAACGCTAAGCGTAGGTGATCCAGAACTTCAAAATGACAACAGATCAGGAAATGTTAACCGACTTGCATGGATTTCAGATAACAGAGGTATCCCATGTGTTTCCGGTAAAAGAATATCTAATGCAGCTACCTTCCTGGCAGGCTCTATATTTGCAAAAGGAGTAGAAGCTGGAGCTAAAGCTGTTGCTGATGCTGAAACCACACGCATTGTTTCATCACAAGGTGATACCACTTCATCAGTGACTGGCGATGCATTAAAAAATTCAGCATTTGAATCATTGTCTGGTGGTACTTCAGCAATTAGTGAGTGGCTCCAAAAAAGACAACAACAGTCATTCGATGTGATCTATGTAGATACAGGCTCAAACGTCGCGGTCCACATTGATGCTGAACTACCAATTAATTACAAACCTAATGGCAGGAAATTAAGACATGCGCGCTACAGCAGCAAAGATATCAATAATCGCCTTGATTAGTCTGTTATCAGCTTGTTCATATCAAACAAAAGATGAATTGCTCCCTCAAACAGGACCAACTATGGAAGAGGTGTATCGAAATCATCAAAATAGTTTGGTATCTGGTACTCAACGAAAACCATTATCAATTTCAGGCATACGAGAAAGACCTACTGGTTATGAAGATATTGACCTAGCTGGTTATACGAGAGATGCAAACACTGAAATCGAGCAACAGTTTCCGCGTCTTCCCAACTCGACGTTAGTTATGTACGTATATCCGCACTTATCTACGGATTCACGTCTACCTGTGCCGGGATATTCAACAGCCTTCCCGTTCTATGTACGTCCAGAATATGCAATGCCAGGTGAAATGTAATGCTCAGCAAACTACTAACAAAAAGCTCATCTTACTCACACTCTCTTTTAAAAAAAGAAGATGTAAGAAAGGATTATAGAGAACTACCATCATTCACAAACTTGCTCCCTTGGAGGGAATATGACAGCGAAAACCAGGTATTTCTCTTAGAAGACGGTAAAGGAGTCGGAGCACTTTTTGAGATTGAACCAGTTGGTGTAGAAGCTAAGACTGAAGATTATATAGTTGAGATTCAGGAAAAACTTCAAGCAACAATCACAGAAACAATACCCGAAGAAAATGTAGCACCATGGACATTGCAATTCTTTGTTCAAGATGAGCTAAGTGTTAGGACGTTGACCGACCAAATCCGAGAATATGCTCATCCAAGAGCTGTAAATACCCAATATACAAAACACTTTTTAAATGTCATGGATGAACATTTACGTCAGGTTGGACAACCCAATGGACTTTTTTTTGATGATGTTGTAACTGGTGGGAGATGGCAAGGAAAAAGACGTAAGGTGCGCATGTGTCTTTATCGTTACTTCCCAGAAAATTACAAGTCAGACTACGATAGAGATATTCGTGAGTTAGGGCGAATCCGGAAAAGACTAGTCACTCAGTTTACTGGCATTGGCATGAAAGCAACTGTCGCAGGAGGTAAAGAACTGTATGAATGGATGCTACGTTGGTTAAACCCAAAGCCAGTTATAACGAAAGGTGACAGTGAAGAATTACTAAAAGTCGCACCATATCCAGGTGATGACGATTTGGCATATGGCTATGATTTAGCCGAACAATTATCTCTTTCCAGACCAAGCTCAGATGCTGAAAAAGGCATCTGGTACTTTGACGGGATGCCACACACAGCAGTTAGTGTACAAGCACTCCGTCGTGTACCTGAAAATGGATTATTCACGGCCGAGAGAAACTCTGGAGAACATACATTTGCTATGTTCGACAGAATGCCTGAAGGCACTGTTATGTCAATGAGTATCGAAATCAAACCAAGAGACCAAGTTAATAACCATCTCGGTCGAATTATGCGATCAGCAGTAGGTGACAATGCTGAAGCAGAGATAGCTCATATAGAAGCAAAAACAGCTCAACATGAGGTAGCAAAAAATAACACCCTTTATCCTGTCTATATCAGCTTCCTGACACGCGCCGAGGATCTCGAAAAACTCGATGACGCTGTATCAGTTATTGAAGCTTTAATACTGAGTAACGGATTACTACCAATTACTGAAAATCAGGACTTGTTAAAGCAGGATATGTACATCCGAAGCCTGCCTATGAAGTTCGATAGTTTAATGATGCAGAAAAAGCAACGTCGCTCCAGACTAGTGTTCTCGCGTCAAATTGCTTCTATGCTCCCTATCTATGGACGCTCTAAGGGAACGAATCACCCAGGACTCATGTATTTCAATCGCGGTGGTGAGCCACTTCTAGTTGATCCATTCAACAACCAAGACCGAAAAAAGAATGCTCATGCTTTGATTATAGGTCCTACTGGTGCTGGTAAGTCAGCGTCTCTTGTTGATGCAGTGATGAAGATCACTGCAGTTCATCGACCAAGAATCTTTATAGTTGAAGCCGGCGATTCATTTGGGCTGCTCGGTGAGTATATGGCCAAACAAGGGCTAACAGTAAATCAAATGTCTGTTACTCCCAGTGCTGATATATCGCTCCCTCCGTTTGCCAACGCCATGAAACTTCTAGAGCTGTCAGAAGATGAAGTCGTCACTGAAGATGATGATGAATCTGAACTTGATGACGAAGATGAAGACCGTGATTACCTAGGTGAAATGGAGTTAGCAGCTCGTGTGATGATTACTGGTGGAGAAAAAAAAGAAGATGACATGCTTCATCGAGCTGACAGGCTAGTTATTAGGAAAGCAATCTATCGAGCAGCACAAAATGCAAAAAACAATGGTCGTAGCCAAGTTTTGACTGAGGATGTCGTCAAGGCTATGCGACACACAGAGGACTTAGATCACAATAGAACTGCACGAGCTATTGAGATGGCTGATGCAATGGAGCTTTATTGCACCGGTGTTGAAGGAAAACTATTCAATCGTCCCGGTACAGAGTGGCCTGATGTAGACATCACGATCTTTGATATGGGCATTCTAGCCAGAGAAGGATACGAGGATAAATTAACTGTTGCATATATGAGCTTGATGAATCACGTCCACGCACTTGTTGAGCGTGAACAGCATGAAGGTAGACCAACTCTCATGCTAACAGACGAAGGCCATATCATCACTAAAAACGCCACTCTTGCACCGTACATAATCAAGATTGTAAAAATGTGGAGAAAACTAGGCGCTTGGTTTTGGATAGCTACACAAAACTTAGAAGATTTCCCAGATGATAGCCGTCGAATGTTAGCTATGCTGGAATGGTGGATTTGCCTTGTAATGCCTCGTGATGAGGTAAATCAAATTACACGATTTAAAGACCTCACGAAAGAACAAGAATCAAAACTTTTAGCGGCAAGGAAGTCTCCGGCTCAATATACAGAAGGCGTGATTCTTACAGATAACCTCGATCCACTCTTTAGAGCAATACCTCCAGCAATATCATTAGCACTTGCCATGACTGAACAACATGAAAAAGCAGAGCGTCGTGAAATTATGGAACAAATGGGATGTGATCGTGTTGGTGCTGCAGAAATAGTTGCTGAAAGAATTAAACAAGCACGTCGTAATCACAGCCTGGAGGCCGGTAATGCATAAGTTCACATTCATTTTATTATTACTAACTTCCAGTTTTTCATATGCTGATCAACTTATTGTAGAAGCCTTTTACGATAAAGATACTCGACTAATTAATGTTCATCTAGCTGAAACAGTATCTTTGGTTACAACGTATGACCTGAGTGCGCCTGATAGATTCAAAGAAAAGCTCAGTGAAGGACTTTCTTCAGAACCGACTATTGCTCAGAAGCAGGCAAAAAAACGAATTCTGGCACTCGGAAATGAAATTCAATCCCAATTGATTTCAGCCTATGAGGGTTCTCTAAAAGCCATGCAGTATGAAATAACTAAATTACCTGCTGTCGTATTTAACA
>LAZR01000978.1_pt1 | contig 19332 bp, 16 predicted proteins | sample 329461 | NCBI WGS metagenome assembly LAZR01 (sample SAMN03002196, study PRJNA259156) | marine sediment metagenome | biome: sea floor; feature: Hydrothermal impacted sediments; material: marine sediment; isolation source: Loki non-amplified sample from Loki's castle hydrothermal vent sediment ...
GTTCATAGCGACGCCGACGTATTCAGGATATAATAACGCGGTTCGAAAGGAATGTTAGATGGATAAGGACGCTGCCCGCACGCAGAAAATCGGCATGCCGGGCTCGAAGCCGAAGCAGCCGACTGGCCAGGGGCCATTCGGAATCGACTTCGGATTCGGCAAGCAGGTACAGCAACCGGCCGGGCAAGCTGCGCCGAAGCCGACTACGATGGATGATGCGTACGACTTCTGGAAGCGGAACCCGAATTTAGCCAACATGCAGCAGCTTCTCGACACAGCCAAGCCGACGATCAAGAAGGCATTGACCTCATTTGCTGGCGGCGATCGCGCACTCACAGGGCAGGCGAAACGACTGGCCATCGGCGCGTTCAAGACGTACGATGCGAGCAGAGGAGCAAAACTCAGAACACATCTGATCATCCGGCTTCAGCCGCTGCAGCGTGCTTACACGAAACGCGTGTCGCCCTTTGCGGTACCGGAGCGGGTGCAGCTCGACAAGATGAGGATCGATCGTGCAGAGCAGGCGTTTGTTCAGCTCCAAGGGCGCGAGCCGTCCGACGCTGAGATGGCCGAAGAGACGGGACTCTCGCTCAGGCGCATCGCACACGTGAAGAGCTTCGCGGGCGGCATTCTCTCCGAGGGCCAGATGGTGGTAGATGGTGAGCAAACGCTGCCACGATCGAGCGTTGTGACACCGGAGGATATCGTAGTTGAGTACGTACACCACGATCTCGATCCGATCGACAAGAAGATTCTCGAATGGAAGACTGGAATCTACGGCAAACGCAGGCTCAGTACGACTGAGATTGCACAGCGACTCAAGGTGACGCCGAGCGCCATTTCGCAGCGGGCGGCGAAGATCGCAATGAAGTTGGAGGCAGCAAGAAGCCGTGGCACTTGAGATCGACAAGACGTTCGAGAAGCTGGTTGAGTACCTCGTCGAACACGAGGCGGCTGTGGCGACTGCCATGCAGCAGCAGGGCGATCCGCGGCCGTGGATGAATTTCTCGGGCGATAAACTGAAGGTTTCCGCGGCCGAGAAGACTGAGGCGGAACTTGATGCTGTCTTCGATCGCGAAAGTCTGAATCAGTCATATGTGCAGGCACGCAGCAACGAGACGGCGAAGTCACGTGAAGTGGCTCTGGCGAAGATCGCCGGCGATTTTCTTGGCGCTTGCGAGCGCGACAAGCGAATGCAGTGGCGTAGTCGTATACGGATGGTGGCGCACGCCGCAGCTAGGCGCTCGGGTAACGGAAAGGCCAGCGGACCGCTTCGCAGAAGCACGGTGGATTACCTGGAGCGAATGTTCCTGAAGTCGCGCGAGAAGGTGAAGCAAAGTGGCTAGCGTTGACTATACAGGGCGCTCTGTCGATCTCCTGACTTTTCAGGGCGTCGCGGAGCTCGGCAAGAATGAGATCGTTCCTGCTTGGGGCGATGTTGGATACCTGTGCACCGGTGTCCAGAAGGTAGTGCAGACATGGACTGTTCTATTCCTGACCGAGCGCAGTACCGTACTCAACGATCCAGGGCGCGGTACGGACTTCTTGCAGGCAGTGCGCTCCGGACGTATACAGGTGGAAGAGGATGTGCCGGCTGAATTCTCAATGGCCGCCGATCGCGTAAGCAGGCTCATGGATCAAGATGCGGCCAATGCTGGTGATCTGCCGGACGACGAGCGACTCGATTCCGCAGCGTTGCTCGAATACCGGATTGACAGGATCGCCAGCTATCTGTACTTGAAGATCAGGATTCTCACCATTGCCGGTGAGGAGAGAACGATCTTCCTTCCGGTGTCGACAGCGATCAGATAGGAGTAGCAATGACAACGGAAAGCACTCTCACGTTTGCTGACATCGATCCTGAACTGATCGAGCAATCGAAGGAGTATCTCCGGCAGCTACTCGCTGAAGAGTTCCCTTCGATGGATCTTACGCAGAGCAGGGTCTTCCATGATAATCTGCTTCTGCCGGCTGCCATTCTGCATTCGGTCAATCGCGAAGACTACGATCGGCTGCGCCGCTCTTTCTCACCTGTCGAGATTCAAGAGGATCCTGATCTTGCCGATGACGAGATTGTCGATTCGGTCTATGCAAACTACGGCATCGAGCGCTATACCGGTGACAAGGCAACTGGACTCATCGCCGTCATCATTGAGGACAGCGTAACGACGGCGGTTCCAGAGACAACGATCTTCACGGTCAACAGCTTCGACTATGTTGTCGATCAGCCGTACATCGGCGTGACAACGCAGGATGCCGTTGTCTCCGACCAGGAGCGTCTCATTACAGAGCGCACTGACGGCACGTTTGTCTTCACAGTACCCGTTACGGCGGAACAGACGGGTGAGGCGTATAGAGCGCGTCGTGGTGCCCGCTTCACGGCAAGTCCGTCCATTCCCGGCACGATCGAGCTACAGGCAGCGGCCGATTTCGAAGGTGGTAACGCCGCCGAAACGAATGCGGAACTGGCCGAGCGCGCGAGTGCAGGGATTGCGCCACGCGTCTTCTCGGGCCGCATCCAGATCGAGTCGCTCTTCAGAGAGGAGCTGCCGACCTTGAGAGCTGTCTCTCAGGTCGGGCTTGGTGACCCCGAGATGCTGCGTGATCGTCACAACCTTTTCGCCATGAGCAATGGCGGCAAGGCGGACCTCTACGTGCAGACGGCTGATGTTCCGAACGAGATCAAGCTCGTCAAGGAATGCACGTACATCGGCGACCAGGCGTGGCAGTTCACGATTCTCCGCGACGACGCGCCCGGCTTCTATCTCGTTACGGCGGTTGTCGAGAAGGATCTCACGAACTTCCAGGGCTCACTGGAGATCACCGACGAAGTGCGTGGAACCGATCTCACGAAAGAAACGGACTGGGTCCAGCAGATCGAGGACGGCCAGCTTGAGAGCGCGTACTCGTGCTATCAGACGGCCGTTGTGAAGTTCACTGATCCAACGACTGCGGACGATGTGGCTGTCGGCACGAAGGTGGAGTATGATGTCTACGTCTCCGTGATGTCGGATATCAAACTCCTGAACGACTTGACGGTTGAGCGCGGACGTCGACCCGAGGGCGGGGACTACCTTGTTCGCGCAGCCGTGCCGGCCTACATGTCGGTCTCGCTGCTTGTGCTTCAGCGCTCGGGTACACAGACGCCGGATAGCGATGCCATCAAGCAGGCGGTTGCAAGCCGCATCAACGGTCTCGGCTTCAGCACCGGTCGCATAGACAGTGCGCTGGTTATCGATGCAGCCATGGGCGCACTGGAGACGCGGGGCACTGCGGTCATCCAGCCGCTCGACATGCAGGCGTTCATCTATCCGCCGGACACAGTGCCGCTCGGGCGACTCTGGCTGCGTGATTCGCACCTACTGGAGATCCCGGACTTGCCGGAGCGTGGCGTGACGCAGCGGACAACTGTCTTCTATCTGCCGATCGACGCGATCGCAGTGGCCATACAGCCAATGCCGGCAGTAGCAGTATGATAGGTTGAGGAATGGCACTACCAGCATATCCAGTCTATGACAGCTATGGCCCGACGCTGCTGCGTACGATCGGCAGCTTCTGGTACCACTACTTCAGGGATCGCGATCGCCTGGAGTTGCTCTTCCGTGGCGACGGCCATTTGCAGGGGCAGGCGTACATCGACTTTCTCGAAGCGGTCGCCTCGGTGAGTCGCTTCGACGTACCGGTCTTTCACGAAGAGGAGTGGTTTCTGCTCATCATCAAGGATAGCGATCGCAATCGCGTCACGAACGTCTACAATCAGCCCGGTCTCAACTACGACGAAGGCGCGGCCTATGACGAACCGCAGACCGACGAGATTCTCTTCCCGCTGCCGATCGGCACGAGTGTCTTCAAGGAACTCACCGATATCCCGTTCAACATCTACAACCGCGTGCTCTACCCAAGCAAGACGTGGACGCGCGGCACCGATTTCGATATCGACTACGAGCGCAAAGTGCTCCGTTTCTACTCGGATCCGTTCGAGAGCACGTACGTTGCTCGACGCGATGTCTACGATGATGATGGGAATCTTGTCGATGAAGAGATCGGGCTCTGGGTCTACCGGGGCCAGTTCGATCTGGAACATGTCTGGGCGCACTTTGGCTTCGCCGTGAACCTGCAACTCGATTCGAGCCAGTTCTACAAGGACATCGTGAATGCGCTCTGGGACGGTCATGTCTTCGGTGCGAACATCGAATCGTTCGGACAGGTGGTTTCAGCATCAATCGGGATGCCGTTGGTGCTGGAGCCCGTTGAGACGGTTGAAGTGATCCGCAACGAAGGTGACAGGCTGCTTGTCATCACTGACAAGCATGTCTATGAGTTCTCACCGAACGCTACGGCAACGGTCGCAGTTGGTGATACCGTGCGCGCCGGCGAGATGCTTGTGGACTCGATCAAGGTCGTGGACATCTCGGGCGGTGACGCGGACTATGACGAGTTCCAGGGACTGTCCTTTGGCGAGGACTTTCTCTCCGGTGGATACTTTGGCGAGCTCACGTTTGAGAACATGGACGTGGACATCGAATACCTTGGCGCCGATCGCGATGGCAGGGTCGTTATCACGTTCCGTATCCAGGGTTTTCCTGGGGACGTGGACCTCTTCTTCGAGCAGATGCACCAGGCCGGAAAGGATGCGGGAGAGACACTTGCTGAATTGCTCGATTTGCGCGAGAATCCGGTTGGGCAGCCGCTTCCCGAGCATCTGCCGGCACAGCTCAATCCGCTGGAGTTCGTGCTCACGAATACGATGCGGAACCACCTGGTGCTTGTGAAGATCAAGACGTCGGCCATCAAAACTGATTCGCCGGGATTGGGCGTCCTCAATTACCTGCGAGATATCATACCGCCGCATACGAGTTTTCTGGTGTTTGTGGAGGTAGCGCCTACTACTGAAACCGTTGACTTGGCACAGTCTGGCAGCGACGAGCAACCAGGTATCGCGGAGACTGTTGATCGATTCGGCGGAGCCTTGGTGGCGGTCGATAGTGTTTACCCGATTGACGAGGCGATGGAGGACGTTGCAACTTACGGTGATGGCGTGTTGCGTGTATACCGTGTAAGTGAGGTCTGCAAGTGAACCATCAGCTACCTGCGGGCGTTCAGGCTGAAGCAGTACGGCTCTATGACCAAGGGCTTTCGATTACCGCTGCTGCTGCACGTCTGCAGATCAGTCGAACAGGCTGCTACAACGCACTGTGTCGCCATACGCACCTGCGATCTCCTGGTCCCGCGCGTAGCTGTCGTGTTGATGCCGACTTTTTCAGTCGACTGGATGATGAACTGCCAGCGTACTGGCTGGGCTTTTTGACTGCTGACGGTCATGTGTCTGATAAGGCAGTGCAGTTGCAGTTGAGCACGCGTGACGCCGAACATGTTCGCAACTTTGCGACCGATCTCGATTCCACCTATGCCGTCCGTACACAGGGGCGCATGACCACTACGGCGATCTATTCGCCAGCGCTTGTGAAGTCATTGCGTCAACTGGGGTTATCTCGGCGTAAGTCACATACAGTCAAACCAGCTGCAATACCCGATTCGGCCATGCGACACTACTGGCGCGGACTGGTCGATGGAGACGGCTGCATTCGAGTTGACCGCCGTTCGGGCTTTATTGTTGATCTTTGCGGCAGTCGCTTCATTGTTGATGGCTTTCGTCGTTTCGTGTATGCTGTGCTCGGCAAAGAACAGCGTATACATCCGCACGGTAGCATTTATGCTATCAGGTATCATGGAGCTTTCGCGCTGGAGTTGGCGGCTTATCTATACGTGGCCGTTAGTCGAGCGCTTTCACGTAAGCGCGCGGTAATTGAGCGAGAGGTCTGCTATGCAGGCTGAGATCATTCGAGCTCTGAGAGGGCAGCTGCCCAACTTTGAGGACGTGATGCTCCGCGTCTATCGCGTAAGTGAGGTTTGTTGTGAGTGATACCGCGGGCGCAACGGTTGCGTTACCGCGAAAGTATGTGGCTGCTGTTGCATCCATGGAGGTTGATCAATGGGAACTAACCTGATCCATCGTCTACGGCAACAGACTGAACAACTGTTGCTGCCGGATGGTGTCAATACGTGGTGGCGCATCTTCTCTTTCAATGAGAAGACTGGCATCATCAAGCAACTGGTGGAGCAGAAAAACATCATTCCCTACCAGGGAGCCGATGTCATGGCCAAGTTGCTCTCAGGCGATCTCACCTGGGCGATCGGAGCGATGTTCTTCGAGTTCGAGAATACGGCCGGCGCGCCGACCGTACCGTCCGGGGCACGTGGCGAGAATATTAGCTACTATCTTAGCGATCTCGCGCTGGAAGCGGACAAGGACTACATGCGCGTGCCGCTCGTCATACCGCCGGGCATTGCAGCGTCCGATTCAGCGAAGTACGACGGCAATCAGGTCACCTTCTTTGCGATCACCTCGGGCGCGCAGGGCGTGCACAGCAAGACGTTCGATCACACGGTCAACAGCAAGGTCTACGGTGTGGCCCTGGCGGCAACACCGGATCCCGAGCAGTACACGCAGGACCGGCTCTTCAGCCGATCCTATGACGGCTTCGATCCGGTGCCAAAGGAAGACGGCTACCAGATTGGTGCACAGTACATAATCAGGTTCCGGTAAGGAGGAGCCGCAATGTCAGGACCAGCAACTCCGTTTGAACGGCTGCTGCAACACATCATAGCAGGCGAGGCGGTGTCAGCCGGCGTCACCAACCGTGCGCCACAGCAGCTCGGGCGAAGAACACAGTACCTCTTCGATCGGCTGCAGCTCCTGGCCGCCGGTGAGGCACTCTTCTACCACGATGTCAATCTGGAAGTCGCCGCACTTGTAGGACACGTGGTCTACTACAACCCGACGACCGACCAGTACGAGCGTGCGATCGCAGCGGTGGACTACAATCCGGCCGCAGGATGGTTCGAAATTGCGCCATCGTCCTTCGTGGTCGGCATGGTCTACAGCAAGACTGCGAACGATCGTGGCAGCATTCTGACGGTCGGCGCTCTCAGGGATTTCGATCTCGCGAATACCATCGATGATCCGACGGTTGCTGGGCCGTACTACCTCTCGATGACGACACCGGGAAAGCTCACGCAGTTCAAGCCGCCAGTCAGCGTTTTCACGCTGTACAACCGCGGCGACGACAGTTTCCACTTCTATCCGACGCCGCGTGACGTGCTCGAAGACCATGTCCACTATCGGTACCATCTCTTTGCTCAACCGGCCGGTGACCACAACTGCATCGAGATCGCCGACGACGACGTTCACAGGGTGCTCAATCCCGACGCGAATCTGCCGGGCTGGCTGCCTGCCGATCATCCGAGCTTTGCTGGAGTTGCTCCGGCCGGCGCGAAGTTCGGCTACAACCTCGCGAAGCATCCCGAGCTCCAGGCGGTCTGGCCACCAACTCCCGCGGACGCAAGTCACGTCGAGCGGAATGGAAAGGGCGTTCCGTCGAATGGAGCGGTGCGCCCAACTGTGCTGGTGGATGCAAACGGACTCTGGTGGTTCGATAACTGCTACGGTGCGGCCCCTTGGCCGCCCGGCTATCCCGACTGCTTCGCGGACTCGTCTTCGTCGCCTGAGTCGAGTCTATCCAGTGTAAGCGGCGTACAGTGGGACTGCCTGACGCCGCCGGAGTACATGCCGGACCAGGCCGAGCAGGGCTTGGATCAGATGGTTCTGGTACTCTGGTTCACGAAGATGGTCTTCAAGACCGACGATACAGTCGTGACGAGTCTCGACCCGCGTAGCGAGACCGAGCCAATCTCCGTGCTCGACTGTGACGGTGAGCCTGGATCGACGGGCAAGCTCTGTCTCGCGTTCGACTGGTCGAAGCTGCAGGAAGTCTATCCATCGGCGGGATTCAAGGGCGTCAAGAATCTGGCACAGGCCAAGATCCTTCGTGGGCCGCTCGTTACCGGCGTCAAGCCTGGTCTGCGTGCCGAGATTGCCGGCATCGGCACTGAGGATGAGGACTGGGCATATGATGACGAGACGGGACTCTACCACGGCAATCTGCAGATTGGACTGCAGAGCGTGCAGGATGTCTCGGAAGGGCTCATCGATCTTGTGGCGTTCAACAACGTCCGCGAGGAGTACGATGACGTCGAGAAGCTGTTCTACTTCCACTTCCCGTCCGGTCGGCAGTCGAGCTTCCGCGGGCGGATCCATCTTCCGCGCATCAACATGACTGCGTCGGCAACCCCGGATCAGCTGAAGCTCTACCTCTGGTTCTGGTTCCTCTCGCGACAGGCCGGCAGCAGTGCCGTTCCCACACTCATCGCGACGTATCGACGCTACCCTCGGCCGGTAGGCGTGCAGGCGCTGCCCGTTCCAAGTGCAGAGCAGGACATCGATACCGGCGGTGAGTGGGATCCGAGTATTGCATTCACGGCCGCCAAGCAGTATGCTGAGGCTGCAACACCGGCACTCGATGCATACATAGGCGATACGATCTTCTTTACCGTCGGCTGGGCAGGGATTGATCCACCGGCACTATCGGAGGGCTTCGGTATCATGCGGCTCGGCTACCGCATCGAACTCGTGCCGTAGTAGATTTTCTCGCGCGTCAGAAAGTTGAGGAGGACTGATGCCGCCAATCGTACATCAGGAATGGCTGAATCAGAACAGCGTCCGAAAGTACCCGTTGAGCGAGGAAGCAACGGGACAAGACGTCACGGACTCATTCGAGATTCCCAATAACTTCATTGTGGACATGGTGCTGCCGGTCCACTCCACGATGAATCTCGACGTTTCCAAGTTCCACGTGCTGCAGATTGCTATCTTTGGAACAGGCATTTCGATAACGGTGGGGCATAATGGGGCACCCGTGGCCACAATTTCGGTTCCGGTCGCGACCTTCGAGCCGAACAAGACCTATCACTTGCAGGGCGTTGGCGAGTTCACGGACGTACTGGGCAAGGTGGTGATCGGAACACTCGATGCGATCCTGCGGTCGGCTGGCTCCTACGCATTCGATATCGCCGGTGGGCGCATCGAGCCATCAGTCATCGTTCCCGATATTCGCGGTGTAGCCAGTCTCTGTATCATGGAGAACGATGTTTGCGGCGAGCTCATCCAGGGTGACATTGCCTTTGAAGCCGGCAGGAATATCAGGCTTATCAGAAGCGATTTTGGCAGCGTGACCATTCTTACGATCGATGCGATTGACGGTGAAGGCACGATCGCCGATTGCATCTGTGATGGCGACATCGCCGAACGATCGGGTATCAAGACGATTAGCGGCGTCGGTCCTGATCAGCAGGGCAATGTCGAACTTGAAGGTGATGATTGTCTGGAGATAGTTCCTTTGGCGGCGGACTCTAAGATTCGCGTCAAAGACAACTGCTCCAAACCTTGCTGCGGGTGTCTTGAATTGCAGGCGCTTCGCGACGACCAGGAGCGGGTACGCGACGAAATGCTCACCATGCAGAATCTCGCCGGTCGGCTCGAAGCGGTTGTCTCTGCCATGCAGTCGATTGTTGCCGCATCGGCGTAGGCGAGGTGATAAGTGGGTAGCTACGACTTCGAGTGGCTCTCAAGCAATCTCTTCATATCGTACCCGTTTGTCACGCCTGCGCCGCAGGCGGAGTTGGTAGCACCGGAATCTCCGTCATCGTCCTCCTCGCCGTCCGCAGCGCCACCCGAGCTTACGAATCTCGGTACGGTCTTTGCCGACGCCGTTCTCTACACATCAGACATGCTGGCTGAGCAGGTAAAACTTACGGCCATGAGTATGCTCTTCCACTGGCCAACGCTGCCTAGTCACGGACGGTGCAAGATCGAGTTCGAGTCGGGCTTTGAGCTCGACTTCGACTACTCAAACCCGGAAGTGGAATTTAGGGCAGAGATCTACGGGCGCTGGCTCGTTGTTGAATGGAAGCTGATCGATGCTGCGCCCATGTCGCTGCCCAATCTGGGTGCACAGTCCGTGCGCGATGCCGTCTGTCGCTTCCTGATTTCCCTGGAGGCGGTGGAAGAACTCGACAGCCTCAATCTTGATCTCTCGGGCGTGGATGCTTGGTTGGAGTCAGGCGTTATTCACACCGGACCGAAGCGGGTGAGGCGCGCGTTCCTGAAGATCGGGAACTACCTCTTCGAGCTGAATGACACGATCTTGCTCGAACCCGGCTTCAATATAAACCTCACACACAGACAGTTTGGTGATCCGGGCTATGTGCCGCCCGACGCAGATGCTGTTCGCCAGCTGAAAACGGTTCTTATTGACGCTATACCGGGTGTCGGCAAAGGTCGATATCTTCGCTGCCTTCCGGATCCAGCGATTCGCACGGTGAGTGGTGTTGGTGCGGATGCGCGCGGGAATTTGGAACTGGATACGCGCGACTGTTACTGGCTGGAGAAGCCGGTGGCATCAGGACCATCACCAGCGCCGCCTGAAAGTCAGGTGCAGGAAGTGGCGACAGTCGAGCCACATAAGCTGCGCATGCGCAATGCCTGTGAGGAGTGCTGTGCCTGCGAGGAGTATGTATCGACATACCGCAGTCTACAGGCCATCTGGCAGGCTGCACAGACGCTTTCGGCGCGATACCAGCAAATACTGACGGACTACCTCGCGTTGAGACAAACTCTGATTGATCTCGGAGCCGGTGACGATCCTTCGATCAAGGTAGTGACGCGCTCACGTGCGGGCTTCATTGTTGACGTATCTTTCATATTCATCAACGGAAACACCGCGCTGGAAGGCAATACACAAATCGTTTTCGATATCCTGCTCTCACTGACGCCGTTTGACTTCGACATAACGTACGTCAATGGATCAGGTATTTTCAGTGCGGCCGGTGGCTACAGCAATCAGGCGCTGGATCCAGATGAGGTCAGCAGCGGAGATGGTTCCAAGTGGGAGCTTGAGTTCACTAATATGACCATGCCTAGCAGCGGTGCTATCAACTGGACGGGCTCCTTCAGAATCAGGGCCGGCGATCAGGATAGAAGTGGCGCGAAGTTCACAGCCGAGGTAACGCTGAACGTAGACGGCGTCGAAGTGGGCAAGTCTGCTGCAGCATCACTACTGAAGAAACCGGAGAAGCTAGACTGATGGCTGTTGCATTTACAGAGTGGCAGAACCGGAATGAGAACCGGAACTACCCGCTGCACGACAGTGCGTCCAAGCAGGACGTCGATGGAGATCTTCTGCCGGATGACTTCCTGTGTGATGCCCACATCATGGTGCCGCGATCGGCGGGTCGATACGTCTTCGTAAGTTCAGCGGCGCTATCACCGTCACTGGTAAGCGTCACGCTGCTGGCAACCGACGTCGATCCTTTCGATGATGCTCCGTCGTCATCCGATTCCGGTGACCAGGTGGATTTCGTACCGCTGGCAACCTTGACGCTACCACGTCCGGTAGAGCTGTATCGGAACTACGCGATCGAGGCAATGTACCCAGGCGTTGGCGGATGGCTAGCATTTGGCAACGGTATCAACGAGCGCAGCGCACTCAGTCTACGCTTTGACAACCCGGCGGCAACCACACTGGTTAGCAGAGCGGCGCGCTGGTACGACGATCTACCGGTGCTTTCGATGAGTCGGTTGAATCAGCTGACGAAACTCACCGGACTCGTGCTCCTTCGCGGCGAGGCTGGACTTGTGAAGGTACGGAAGGCTCTTCGTGAGATCAACGGCGTACAGCGCGAGGTCATCACGATAGGGCTCGATCTCGATGCCGCTGTCGATCCGGCGGCGCAGCTTCACCGCTTTACCGGACCCTGCGGCGACAGGCCAGAGGAAGGTACGTGTCCGAGTCAGGCGATCGCAACGATCAACGGCGTGCAGCCTGACTGTCACGGCAATCTGCGCATTAGGGTCGTTGGACTCGATGCCACGATCGTGGGCATTGACGCAACGGGCGACGAGGGCGATCTTGTGGCATCCGGGCACGTCATCGACATTCCGATCAGTCTGGATGATGCCTGCGTAACACTTGATCTGCGGTTGGCGGAAGATCTCTGTCTGTCATCACTATCTTCGGTGAGTTCGCCGTCTGAGAGTTCTCCGTCGGAAGAGCCGCCCGAGAGCTCACCGTCGGCGTCGCCGGATGACTACTGCGACAGCTTCGATGACGAATCAGCGACGTTCGCAGTATTGATCCCGAAAGGAGCTGCGAGCCGGAAGTGGGATGTTCGCGATGTCGTGCATTGTGACTATGCGGCCGACACGCACTATACCTCGCCGAGACTTCTGAGTGGTCGTGGCATATTCACACCGCAGGTGATCGTGCATGATTCTCTGTGGAAGTCTTCAACTGCTGGTTACACCGTCGAAGGAATTATCAGGCCAATCACTGAGCGAGGCAACGGTCATGTGATCTTCGGCTACAAGCACATCGATGACTTCTGGTTTGCTGGGATAAGCCTCGACAGTATAGCGGCTGCCTCTGGTATTCTCTATGTGGGACGCAAGTCGGCTGCGCGAACGACACGCGCAGATAACTGGCCGAATGGGCTCGACTTTGGCTACCAGTTCACGCAGGCAGGATCGCCCGACACCGACTTTGGTCCGCCCGGTTCGACCGGTGGTACGCCGCCGTCGCTCGGTCCGGACGGATTGTTCAATACCGATATTAGGGTCAAGGTGTCAATCGAACCAATCGCACCGGGCAGTCAGATCCGACTCGTACAGGTGCATTTCATCTGGGATGAGACTACCATGGGTGTACCAAGCTTCGAGCCGTTTGCCTCAATCATCTTCACCGTGTCGCCGTCCGACTCGGATCTTCACGGTTACGGCGGGCTTGGAACAGTGGGTTCCGAGACAGAATTTGATAACTTCGGTATCGATTGCGCAGGCGGGTTTACGGTACCTGGACAGTCGAGCGGGTGTCCACTATGAGCAAATATCTGTTCCAAGACTGGCGCGATGAGCAGCGCAAGGTGAAGTATCCCTTTGCGGATACGGCTACCATGACGAATGGCGTCATCACGTTCCTGAACTCACTCTTCATCGATGGGCAGCTCTATCCGATTGGTGGCGGCCCACGGCTCTACATCAGCAAAGTCACGCGAGAAGTGGATGTTGTTGCACTGACGCTTCGGTCAGAAGCCAGCGAAGATCTCGCGACGGCGAGCTTTCAGATCGCGTCTCCGCCGGCCAACGGGATTCTGGTCTTCTCCGATCAGTACGATCGACCAGCTGGCGTACTCGTTTCGACAGCCAGCGAGCTTGCCATCTTCGGCGCTATCGACCAGGGGACGTACTTGTTCACGGTCGCTCAAACCGAATTCGTGGCGACTGTCGTCGTCCCAATGCCTGATGCCGGTGTGCGCGGCATCATCACGGCGGACGGAGAGCTGGTTGCAGGTGATGTCTGGCTTGTCGGCGAGAACGGTATTGTACTCAGAAAGGACGGGGATGCACTTCGTATCGACATCGTTGGTGACGCGTTTGCCAAGCGTGCACTCTGCGTGGATGAGCAGGAAGAAGAGGTCGCCGAAGATGAAGGAGTGCTGGCGGCGTATTGTCCGCTTCTGACGATCAACGGCTACACGCCGGATGACTACGGGAACTTCGAGATGCGGGTCGGCGGTAACCAGGTACAACAGCCGATTCTGCGGATCGAGCCGGGCGAGGACGCCAACAGCTTGAAACTGCGGCTGCTGGCACAGTACAATTTCAAGGATCTATAGTATGCCACGAACCGACTGGCTGCAGAAGAACGACTACCGAGCCTACCCGCTCGTCGAGAATGACTTTACGCTCTCGCCGGTTGGGAGTTCTTCATCGGGCATGCCCGAGGAGCTGCCACGCCGTGGGCTCGTGGACGCTGGTTTCGTTCTAGGCATCGACAGTCACTTCGAATTGGGTGAGGACACTGTCTACCTGCACTCTGTCATCAAGACAGCGTGGAGCGTCACGTTCAGGTTCCGGGCGAACTACAGCGAGAGCGTGCGTGACTTCCTGCGCTGCTACGAGTGGCTCTTCGAGTTTGAGCTCGATACACCGTTTGGCGCAACTCGCTTCGTGGATGCGACGCACATCGATACAGGGCTATCGAATCCGCTGCGCGGGCAGGGCTTCGTGACGATCGGCAATCTCAACGAGATAGCGGACATCATGGACGGCGAGTGGCTGCTAGTAGCACAGCCGGAGGTCGAGCCGGGGCTTCTACAAAGCCTGGTGAGTACCTACGCCAAGAGCATCAATGCAGCAAATGAGCCGAGGCCGTGTCCGCCCGAGTGCCCGTGCCCACCGAGTTCGTCCAGCTCGCCAAGTGCCAGCTCTCCGTCAAGCAGTTCATTGTCATCTTCGTCATCTTCATCATCGAGCGAGTCGAGCGAGTCGAGTGAATCCAGCTCTTCGCTGAGTAGTGAAGAGCCGTGTGACGATCCGCCGCCGATCGTCCCGGATCCTGATTTCGCTGCGCCGGTTGCGCTACCAGAGTCGACAGAGTACCTGGGCCACGTGAAGTTGAAGCCCGGCTTCAACTGCCGACTCACAGTCAGTGAAGACGATAATGCTATTGAGATCGGAGCTGGCGAAGCGTATGGTGAAGGGCAGCAATGTACGACGCCGGATCTCAGGACCGATGACTACGGCGTCATTCGTGAAGATGTGTGTCTCCCGTGTAGGGGACCGATCTACACAGTGAACAGTCAGGCTGACGGCGCAACTGCGCTGCGGCTCGTGGGTGGACCAGGTGTCGTGATCATCCCACGGCCGAGCGAACATGAGATTCTCATCAGCCTGGACGAAGAGGGAATCTGCGAGCTCTAGCCATGGCAGATCGCTATTTCAGCAATAGTGTTGATGATAATTGGAGCACCATTGGAAACTGGTGGACCGACGCTGCTCGTACTGGTGCAGCGGGTGCTACACCCACGAATGCTGATGATGTTCACTTCGACGGTATTTCAGGCGACTGTATACTCGACGTGGGCGGGGTTTGCGCCACTATTGACTTTACTAACGGAACGAATGGTGATTTTGGCGGCTCAGACACATTCGACTTCAATAACAATAGTCTCAGTTTTTATACCTCTTGTGATTTGTCCGGTGTTACCGATCCAAATGTGCTCCTTATGTCAGATCCGAGCACCTCGCTTACATATAATGGTGAATTCAGGCATGGCTCACTTACCGGGTATCCAGGCATGACGATCGACTGTAGACTAATGCTCTACAATCCAACGGCTTCTCTCAGGCGACTTTCTTGCTACAACGATTTCACGATCACCGAGTTGGGTTACTATACTACATCCAGTGGTGCGGTCGAATTCTACAATGCTTCCGGTCAGCAGAGCATTGTGGAAAACTCGGCACCTTACGGAGGAACCGGACATCACTATCTCAATAGTCCGGCTTCTGGTGCAGGACGACGTACACTATTCGTGCAGACAGCGCGTTTCGACAAACTTGAAAGTGTGCTCGGTTTCTTCGAGCTCGGACGCGGGAACAATGTTGCTGTCTATCTCAACAGTGACTTGCAATTCCAATATGGTGACGGCTTGTGGTTCACCAACGATACTATATATGACAGAACTGTCATCTTCTATACCACCGGGTCAGGTGGACTGTATGTCGCAGGCGATATCAGAGTTGAGACATCCGGTACCGGTGATCTCACACTGAGTTTCGGTACTGCCACGATGCGACATGATAGCTCTTACTCCTACTGGGCGGATAAGTTTTTGACATCCAGAAGCAGTCCGACTTCAAAGCTCTATATCTTCTGGGGTACTGACAATGAATATGCCTTCACGGAGGAACTCGATTGCAACTACGTTAGCGATTTTGCCGGCAGCAATTGCATTTTCACTCTCCAGGGTCAATCTACTCAGACTTATACTGCACCTCATTGGAATCCTGACTTTACCTATCCATGGCTGCCGGGCGCTCTGATCATCAAAGACTACGCGTCTGCACTCAGCCACTTCTGCTATCTCAACTACAACGTTCGGATTGCTGGCAGTATGGATGTCTACACTGACTATAGGCAGCAGACACTCGTTATGCGAAATGGCACCAAACAAATCATTGGCGGTGACTTCACCTGGAGCAAGTCAACATCAACACCAAGCTGGCATACTCACCAAAACGCCGTAGAATATCAGGGTGATTACCTGGTTACGAGTAGCGGTACCGATCTCATCTGTGCTTTTGAAGATGAAGACATCGATTTCTACGGTGATGTGGTCTTTGGAGTCAGTACCGATGTTGATCAAGCGGCTGCCGGGACACTTACGGTGCACGTTCCCAAAAACGGCGATCGCCGGTTCTACTCTGTTGCTAACGCCAGCCCAGACAGCTTCGGTGGCACTGTGGTCTTCGATCATGATGACGATACAAACGAAGGTGGCTCATATGATCTCCATTTCCTCATAAACGCTGACATCTATATCCGCAACATGGTTTGGAAAACCAGCGTTGATCAGTCATGGGATATTGAGTTTTCAGCGAATGTGGCAGTCGAATATGCGTTCATGACACTGGACAACATTGACGCACCGGGTGTTGATCCTTGCGACATAGCCAGTTCACCGTTGGTACATCTCAAGTCACATACGCCTGATACACAGTGGCATATGTCGCTCGATGTGGCCAATCCTGATATTACGTTCGCCAAATTTACTGACTGTGCAAACGACGGTGACTACTTTGGTACTCCGGAAAATGTAAAAGCACGCGACGGTACATCGACCGACGGCGGCAACAATACTGGTATCGATTGGACTCACGCAAGTGGATCATTGGCGCTCTGCCCAAGTGATTTAGTTACGTTCTTTGCCTACCGTGGTGCGCAGCTACCTAGCGCGCAGAAGTTGAATCTTGTCAATCTTATTGGGGGTACGCTAGCATCCCCAATACAGGTCAGCGGTGAGCCCGCCTGGTTGGATGTATCTGAAGTAACGGAAGACGGCCAACGAAAGGCCGTACTGCAGCCAAACACAACCGATCTATCGCCAGGGCTCTACCAAGATGACGTTGACATTACGACGTCCGGCGCACTACGAACGCCGGTAGACGTCGACGTCGATTACACCATTGCTGATGGCGTTGTGCCCGTTCCCGCGCCTGCCGATATCGATTTCTATGTAATGCGCGATCGCACGTTTCCGGATTCGGTAAACGTCGATGTCATCAACCCATATGACGCAGAAGTTATGGCAGAAATCGAGGTCTATGACGTACCCGCTTGGTTAGACATTGAAATCAATCCAGCAGGTCCGCCATCATCATCGTCATCAGAGTCGGAATCTTCCGAATCTTCAGACTCGTACGTGCCGTATGGCAACGAGCAATCGCTCAGGATTACGGTCAACGATACAGGCATGCAGCTTATTTCGCGTGGCACTTATACAGCTCGCATTGGTATAACAGCCGCGAACGCCGACGCTGATCAGTTCATCGACGTGACTCTCGTTGTTGAAGCTATCATCATGAATGCGTTGCCAACTGCATTCGAATTCACGATGATCAAACAAAAAGCGTTGCCTGGTCCGCAGGGGGCTCAGATCGGAAACGAAGGTGATCCGCCACTTGGTACGGTTACTCTGTCAAATCCTGTGTCGTGGCTTATGGCAACGCTTACAGGTTCCGGTGAGTTGCGATTCCTCGACCTTGAGATCAAGTCGGTGGCGCTATCGCTGGATGCTGGTGTGTATGAGGCTGATCTTGAGCTGTTGTCGGATGCAACCAACTCGCCATTCATTGTTCCGATCATACTTACCGTGGAACCGGGGGTCTTCAACCTAATACCGTCGTCAGTGTTGTTCGTACCAACGGTGCGCTGGCTGGTCTCGGACGTCAAGCAGATCCATGTTGTCGAACATGACTACGCCATTATCGAGCCGGTGACTATCGCCGGAGCGCCAGCTTGGCTTGACGTGCAGGTGGATGCCAGCGATTTGAGTGATCAGGTCATTACGCTCACGATCATTCAGGTGGTCTTCAACCAGATCGAAGATCCGGACGAGTACGAGCAAACGCTGCTCATCACTGCTGTCGGCAATCCGTCATCGACGACATTACCACTCCCTGTCTCGATACAGACTCCGGCCTTTTTCCGTCGGCCCGAGTGTGACATGGACTTTGTGCCGAAAATTGACGGTATATTGGTCGAGGACTGCGCAGTACCACCGCCACCGCCGCCGGCACCCGTGATTCCGCTGGTGATACCGCCGGTTTCGGGTGGTGGAGGTTACAGCCTCTCAGCCTCGATGACTGGCGGCCCGTGTCTTACCTGTGAGGCCAAGGTCGAATCCGGCGGTGAACTGGGATATCTCAGTCCGACGGTTGTCATTGAGTGTACCGAACACGGCTGTGGAGCGTCCGGTCCGTATTGCACCGGTGAGGACTGGATAGTATCTACTATCACAACTGACGAGTGTGGTCATGTCTGTAGTGTTATATGTGAGACTGACGACGTTGGGGGAGATGGGGATGGAAGCTGATGCGTAGATTACTGAGCATCGATACTGATGCGAAGTTCTTCCCGCTGTTCCAAGCAGCGTTGAAGAGCTTCCTAAAGTATAATCCAGATTGGGATGTCGAGATCCTGGATATAGGCATGACCAACGCGCAACGCCGAGAGATGACCAATGTTGGCAACGTCGTGATGCTGAATTGCGACAATGATGTGCGTTGGCCGGGTGTTTTTTCCCGTTTGCGCTATTTCAGGGACAATGCCACCAGGGCCGATCTGGTACTTCACTTGGATGCCGACACACTGACATTTGGTTCGATCGAGTCATTGGTCAGGCAGTTTCTGGGAACAGGTGCAGACATTGCTCTGTCCGATAGTTCTTACTTGATCGGCAGGTTTATCCGCTCCCATCGAATAGCGCGACAGGCATTCAAGCACTTCGACAGCTGGAAGGATCTACCCGGCAGTAACACAGGTGTTTCTCTATCGACCGCGTCGATGTTTGCTGCAATCGCCAAAAGAGCGTTGAACCTCGTTGACAAGTTTGCCGGTCTCTTCGTCTTTGGTGAACAGGAAGTGATGAACGCGGTCATCTACGATGACGGACTCAAGCGGCTACGGATGTTGCAGATCTACAATTTTAGGTTGGCGAACTCGAAGCAGACACCGGCGGTACTCATTGAGCCACCGCTTACCACCGATCGCCAGCGGACTGTAATAGCCCATCTGGCAATGTACAAGTGGGCTGTCTTTGCCGGCGATGGTCCGTATAGGTACGTGGGCCGCTGGTGGTCCAATATCGTCGAGAGATATGAGGGGAAGCCGTGGCCGACCCACGCGTCACAGTAATTCCAATGCTGAATGATGCGCTACAGGCGGTTGAGACACCGTATGTCGCATTCGAGCATCCATTCAGGGACAGGCCGGGCCGCTTTGAGCGGCAGGCGGACGGTCTTGATATCTTCAG
>LAZR01000979.1_pt1 | contig 19331 bp, 16 predicted proteins | sample 329461 | NCBI WGS metagenome assembly LAZR01 (sample SAMN03002196, study PRJNA259156) | marine sediment metagenome | biome: sea floor; feature: Hydrothermal impacted sediments; material: marine sediment; isolation source: Loki non-amplified sample from Loki's castle hydrothermal vent sediment ...
TCTGTCTTTCACCATCAGCTTCAATTCTCTTGCGCTCTCTTTCTAGTTCTGCTATAGCAATTTCTTTTTCTTTTTTCCTGATCTCAATCTCCCGTTCAACAAATTGTTCTTGAGTTCCTAATTCATTTTTAACTTCCAATTCTCTTAATTTAGACTCTCTTTCAGCTTCAGCTTTAGCAATCCTAGCTTTTCTGAATTCTTCAGCTTGTTTAGATGCCTCCATATTCTTTTTTAACTCAGGTTCTACTATTATTACCTCAATAATTTCTAAAGATTCAATAATGACTCCCCAATCAGCTATTAATTCATGCAAATCTTTCTCAATAGGATCAATAATCTCTCTTCTTTCTCTAATGATCTTTTCCAATGGCATATTAGCACAAGTAGTACGAATAATCGCTTCTGCTGCACCCTTTAATATTTTTTCCACATAGTTTTCATCTCTCATATTCCATGAGACCGCGCTAAACGCTTTTTCTGGATCAATGACTTTCCAAATCAACAAACCTTCAATTTCAATGTTTTGATATTCATTTGAAACTACTTGCTCATGTGCTCCAACAACGGTTTGGATACTAGTTGTAGGGATTACAATATAATCATCTATTAATGGAAGTAAAAATAAACTCCCCCCCAATCCTGCGTGCTTGACTTTACCATTACGTAAATGTATTACAAACTGGTTTGTTTTGAATTTTCTATATCGTGCGGCTAAGAATATTACAAACAGAAATACTATAATTCCTACTGTGACTCCTATCCCTACAAATAAGGGATTAAATTCTTGATTTATCAACTCTTTTTTAAAACCTCCCTCTTTTCTTAATTTTAATTGAAAATTTTTAATTTTTTATTTAAATCTCGAAATATCAATACTTTTTGTTTTAAATAAATACAAATAATAATTCATTTCATCTTCTTCTTTTTTTAATTGACCTTTTAGAATTATCAACTAATAAATAACCGTTTTTTGTATCACAAATGTAAACTCTATCACCTTTTTCAAAAATCGATTCTTCTATTACAGGTTTAACATGCAATCGTTCAAATTTTAATGGTGTCTTTGAAGGAATCTTAATTACACCCCCTCTATCATCAACTTTTAATATTACTTTCCCTTCTTTTCCGATTAAATTCATTGTAGATGAAATTCCATAATAACGTGATTTTGCCAGAATTTTCCAAAGAGAATTTATTAATTTTATAGATAAAAATGAAATTACAGGGGTGACAAAGAATATTAAATACCTGAAATGAATTCCTATAAAGTAATACAAGGATAAACCTGAAATTCCAAAAACCAAAAATGCGGTAGAAAACAAAAGCATAATAGGGGCGGGAGTGATAGTGGATATTAAATCTGAATCAAACTCACCCTCCATTTCGACGTCTAAGTTAGAATCCATATCTACCCCTGCTTCCATATCTATATCCGCTTCAACTTCAATTTCTACCTCCATGTCATAATCAACATCTACATCAGTGTCGATATCTATATCACTATCGATATCTACATCTACTTCAATATCCACATCTACATCTACTTCAGCATCGATATCTACATCCACATCGGCATCTATTTCACCAGTCCCCGCTATGTTTGACTCCATCTGAGCTAAGAAGGTAGAGATAAAAGACAATAAAAATCCTCCTATAAAAAATCCTAGGCATAGGCTTAGAAAAATACTATAAAAATTGTTATAAAGAAAACCAATTGATGTCATTAATAGACCAACAATTATAATCAGAAATATAGTAATGGTATCCTTCCTTTTCCAGCGAAAGTACCTAAATCCCTTATTAAAATTATTTCGCATCGAGCATTTAACTTTTTATTTTTTTATTTTTTATGTGTTATAAAAATTCAAGTAAATGTAAACTATAATTTACTTCCGCATTGATGACAAAATCGGGCTTCCCTATCTATTTTTGCACCACAATAACGGCAAAAATTGATTTCATTAACAATAGGAAATACATCTGTAGGATTTTCTTGATATTGAGACACAAGATGCTTTCGAATAGGTTCTCCAACAAAATAAGGGTTCTGTTGAGATGCTTGTCTTTGATTAATATTTTGATTTTTGCCATAAATATTAGCTTTCGGAGGTTTGTATGCCTTACTCATTGATGATGCAGCAAAACTAACACCTAAAATAACCATAATAAACACTGCGAATCCCAAAATAATGAATATTCCCGGAAAATTAAATCTGAATATTCCTAAACTATTGAACAACGAGAAAAACACAATTCCAAAAACTAAAGAGATTAGTAATCCTACAGTTACAAATAAATTATTAGATCTATGACATCCTTTCTTATTACTTACAACAATAGGTATCCATGCCATTTTTTTTTAATATTTGATTATATTCTTTTATATTCTTTTATATTTTTTTTTATTTCTTATATAAATCTATATATTAGTATATTTAAATGTTTTGATCATTCTTCTATATCCGACAAAATAAGAAAACACTGAATAATTGCAACTATAGTGATATATATATTTATATATAGAATTGAATCTAACTCTTTTTTTATCAAGAGAATTCAGAGTATATATCTATATATATGTTTACAAGGCAGTTTAATCACGAATCTTCAATTAATAAATAATATTAAAGTTTATAAATATAAAGATATATTTTCATATTTAACAGTAAAAATAAAATTAAGTTTTTGGAGATGATTCCAATCCCAAACAAAAACGAACAACATAGCGAAAATAACGAACTTAAAGAGGTTGTACCTAAAGATAAACCTATTTATGTTAAAGTGAGTGAGGAAACAAGAGCTTTAATAGATAAACATAAACTGCAGGGAACTACGATATCTGACATTGTTAAAAATGGTATTAAATGTTATGATAATTTTAAGTCAATCTCGCCTGAAGCCAGCTCAGTCTTTGAAAAATATAGAAAGCCTGGTGAATCCAATATTGGTTTTATAGAGCGAGGTATTAAATATTTTGGAGACCAAAAGGATTTGGATAGAGATTTATGGGTTCGTGCTCGAGACGAAATGAAAATGATGCTTATAGGAAAGACTACATTCAATCAATTAATAGCTGCAGCTGAAGCCCCTAAGGATAGGTTAGATAAACCATTCAGCAAAAATGTAGCAATCGATTTGATTCTTTGGTATAATAATTCAAGACCTCTCAAAAGCCTTTCTATGACCGAAATTATAGAGGCTGTACAAAAGGTATGGGTCGTAGCTAATTATTTCCATACAATTGACGTCAAAAAAGAAAGCGAAGACCAATTTCACCTACTTTTCAGACATAGACAGAATAAGCGCTATAGTTTGTATTGGCGGGGTTATTTCGAAAAGTTATTTACATCAGAAGAACTTCCATTTAAATGTGAAGTTGAAAGCCAAGCTTTTGATGAGACTTTATCTATTATTGTTAAGGTTGGGTATGAAAAATAAAAATTTTATGGGAAAAAATGATTTTTTTTATGTATCAGCTTTCAATTCTCTTACCTTCTTAAGATGATATTCGATATCTTCTATCCATTCTTTCCTATTCTTTATATGGAGAAAACAAAATCGAACTATCTGTTTTGCTTTATCTAGATAAACTTCAGCTTTATTAAATTTCCCACGTTTTTCATAACACTTCCCTAATCCCATAAAAGAAGCAGGTAAAAACCATCCATTTGGCTCAACTTCTATAGCTTTTTCATACATTTTTATCGACTCGTCGTAGTCACCGATTATAAACAAGATCTCAGCATGAGTATCAAAATAATTGCCTTCATTTGGGAATTTATTGTTTAAATATTTAATAGTTTCAATTGCTGCATTTTTGTTCCCTAAATCTTCAATCCCTTCATCCCTTTTCTTCTTATAAATCGTTACATGCCAATACGATTTGCTATTGAAAAAGTTTTCTTCATCTGGGTATTTAATTGTTAAGTCAGTTATGATCTTCAGTCCAGTTTGGTAATCTCCAATCAAGCTTAGAACATATGCTTTCTGCATTAGAAAGTATTTTTCACTATCAGGGAAATCAGATATATGTGCTTCTATAGTATCTAACGCATCCTCGTATTTTTTTAACGATGCATATATCTTAATCTTTGTATAGTACAAATCTACTATCTCTGGGGCTATGTCTATAGCAAAATTGATCTCTTCCAGAGCTTCTTCAAATTTATCCATTTGCTCTAAAATTTGACTTTTATATTGATGATATCTAGCTTTGTTGAGAACGTTAGGATCAATTGTAATTACATTGTCAATAATACCTAATACATGATCGTCAGGATTGTCATTATCTTTTCCCAAATCAAAATTATAAATAAAGCTATACCCATATACAATAGCTTTTATTGCTAGAGAGATAGGATGATCAGGATAACGCTCATGCACTTTATCTATAATTATTAAAGCCTCTTTTATATTACTTAATGCCATGTATGCAAAGGAGAGAATGAAGGATGATACCATATAGATTTTATCGTTATCTTCATACTTCTCGTATTCTATCTCGTCATTAACTATGCTAATTGTTTCTATATATTTGTTCACATGACTGAGAATTATCGCTTTAAAAAGTAATAATTCCTTATCTTTAATCCCAGATTCAATCTTAGAATTCACTAAATCTAAAATTTCATTATATTTCTTATTTTTTAATAGCTCCTTTGATTTAAGCAGTATCGGTGAGATGCTTGGGATTAGATAGTATTCCTCCAAAATATCAAAAATCTGAGGGTAAAGATAATAGTTCCCTTGATAATTATCCAAAGGATTAAGAGGAATATTTGCTGACCGGTAAGACTGAAACTCTTGCCAAATCGTTCCCTCTAATTTATCCGCAATATCTACTAATTTCTTCTCTTTTTCCATTTTATATGCTAAATAATTAATATAATCTGATAAAAACACTCGCAATGAGTCCTTCAAGCCATTATCAAACAAATGATCACAGATTTCACTAAGTATTGCCTCCACCGTAGATTCCAATGTCAACTGGGGTGTTCCATTCGGAATTTTCTCATACAACTTATTCAAATATGTAAATTTCGTAATTTGATCCTCTGTCACTGCCCTAAGGACCTTCTCGATCTTCTCATTTTCTTGAAAATAATAGGTTTTTTCTCCATCAGTATCCAATTTAAAGAATTTAGTGGGATAGACGTCCTTCTCAATTATTTTCCTAATATTAAATTCCAGATCTAACTTATCAATTTTATATTTTCTCGAAAATTTCTCAGGTGAAATATATTCTGGATACTGATTTGGATGATTCATCGAAAGGTAAAATAAAATCTTGTTAAAATCAGTTTCAGTGTCTAAAGAACCTTTTAACTTCTCAAAAGGTAGAGTTAAGACATTATTCAAAAATCGAAATTTAATATCATCATCTACAATATTATATCTTTCGAAAAATCTAATCGTTCTCCTTGTTATTTCCTCAATTCTCTTACTCTCTTCATTAAGGATTGATTGCCTATCTAAATCGTATAACTTTAAGACTCTCGCATACTCTGATTTTCCTGTTTGTGTGATCTTATACACCTTGTTGTCATCTTTACTCACGAGCTCCTTCTTCAATAAGATATTTATATTCTTCGATAAGGCTGATTGGTTTATGAAAACAGGAGCTTTATCATTAAGAAAATCAGACCATCGTAAATAATTATTGTTATAAGCCATCCATAGAATAATATGATCGTAATTCCTTTTTTTACTAATCACCTTTGGAGGATAACTCAGCTTTCGGTGACCTTCCTTAGCCCTTGATAACTCATTAAATCGGTCAGTACCTTTAGATGTGATCCTGTACTCTCCACGCTTTACCTTCTCAATGTAACCATCGAAATATAATGATTTCAAATAATTTGACAATGTAGATTGGGGAATACTAATTGGTTCCTCCAAAAATTCTGCCCACCCTACAACATCATTGTTTTTTAACATCCAGAGTATTATATGTTCTACGTTTTTCCTCGTTCCAAATATTTTCTTATATAGTTGCTCAGGTGGTAAATTTAACTCGGTTACTCGACTCATGAAATCCCTCTATTCTGTTATTTTTCCTCCATATTTATTTAAAAAATACTCATTTTCTGTTTCATACTACAATTAATGAATACCCCACCTTATATTTATACTTTCTCGTTCAATCTGGAGTATGAACTACAACTGAAGTACAAACTACAACTGAAGTTTTCGAACTATAACCATATATAGTTTAGTAAATTTAATAATATTAAGAAAAAAGTAAAAAAAAAAACAATCAAAAAGAAGTGATAAAAAAATTATGGCCCAAATAGAACAGGTTGATATCGTTGATTTGGAATATAGTTTAGAACAGCCAGAATTGGTTGAATATCAAGAAATTGATAAGCAATTAGAGCTACCTAAACAAACGAAAGCGATACCAAAGAAATCGATAAAGAAGCAATTATTAAAATTAATTAAAAAGTCAAAATTAAATGCGAAATATCCTGAGCACGTGGTTTCGATACGAAAAATGAAGACTCAGCACGTCTACAGGAATAATGGAGTATATTAATATTAAATATTAAAATTTTTTTAAAAATTCAAAAAAAACAAAACAAAAACAGAAAAGGAGGTAAAAATCATGAATAAAAAACTTTCAAGAAAGGAACTGATAATAATCAGGAATATTCACTACATAATGCACTACTAATCTAATCTTTTTTTTAATATTATTTTTAACTTTAATCTAAGAATCTGAAAAATTTAAACTAACTTAATATTCTTAATATTCCAAATTCCATATTGGATTCACTAACAACTCGAGCGGGGGTGTGGCTCTAACACGCCCAAAATAGTAAGAAAACGAGGAATTAATAAACAAATAATGAGAAGTAATGATAATTTGATACCTGAGAAAATAAAGAATTTTAGATTTAATTTTACGAGTTACTTGCGCTGTCCTCATTGTGGGACTGGTTTGTTAATTATTGACAATACACCTGTTTCTTGTCCAAATTGTGAAATAATGAGGAATTAAGGAGTTCCGAAGTTAGAAACAATTAAGCCTGATATATTTTAGATTTCTTCTTCTTTTTTGTATTATTAAGAGATTAAAGAGTATTGATTATAAATCTTAAAGCTCTAAGTTATTATAAAAACAAAAAAAATAATAATAAGTAAAGATCTTTTTTATTTAATATGAGACTTGAAGATTGGGATATCTCTGTTTGTGGATTAAACTGCTTAAAATGCGAGAAATATCAATCCAACGAATGTGGAAAATGTAGAGGTCGGCTTAATAGTCATAATAGTCCAAATTGTAAATTCTTACCATGTGCACGAGAGAAGGGTTATCAATATTGTTTCGAGTGTGATGAGTTTCCATGTAAGAATCTGGAAGATTTTGCATCGGATGGTTATGGTCATCACAAACAGACTGTAGAAAATATGAAAAAGATGAAGGAGATCGGAATCGAAGATTGGATCGCAGAACAAGAAAAATGTATGTTTTGTCCCGGCTGGTTGTTCTAGCAATTGATAACACGCGCTGTTATTTTATCATTAAGTGTTTTATCGAGTTATTTCCGTTTTCAAATCACTTTTCTGGTCAATATTCTAAGCATAGAACTATTTTTATTTTTTAGATGAAATTTGTTATATGTAGTTGCTTTTACTTATAAGCCTTGTTTTTAAATTAGGATTTAACAATTTAAAAAAAGATCTCAATTATCTAAAAAGATTATAATAAATATTATTAACCTATTAGGATCTCAATTACGATAATGAGAATGGGAATATAATAGAAAATGAATTACGACTTATTGGCAGAAATAATTTTAAATTTGATAACAATTCTGGTTTTATCAGTGCTCCTATTAATCTTCATAAATCATAAATTAAAAAAAAAAAATATCCCACCTCATTTATTGATTTCTTTAATCCTTTCTCTTTTGAGTCAGGCAAGTTATATGATTGTTTTCAGCTTATCTCTTCAAGGGGATCAGCCCTCCACTAATTTAAAATATTTATCAGATATATTCTTAATCCTTGTATTCTACTCTCTTTATTTACATTATGAATCCTTATCTTCAATTAGACCATCGTTTTGGCGACATCTTATTGTGTATGGTTTGGCAATATCATGTATTACAATTCTTTTATTATCAATTGTAGGTTTTATTCCAGATAAAAATAGTGCGGAGATTTTAATTCACCTTACAAGTTCAATATTTGGTGTTGCTAGCATTCTCTATCCGTTACATATAACTTTACGAACTCATCGTCTAACTAACAAACGGGCAACTCATATTGAATTGATATCTATCTTTTTGTTTTTACTTACGGGTGTTTTATATGTAGGAGAAGGTCTTATAAGATTATTTGAAAATGTTTCTTTAAATTATATTTTCGATTTCATTGAAGATGTTTCTTCTTTGCTTTTTATAATCGCTCTAGTATTACTTATGGTTAACTATTTAATTCATAGTGATTACCTTTACCAACTTCCCTTTCCCATACACCAAATAATGATTATAAATAAAGGAGGCACTCTCATTTATAATCGCAAAGTTTCAATTGTAACAATTCCGAACTTAAGTTTTGAAAAAGAAATTCTTATGGGGGGATTTATCAGTGCTATCTTCAATGTTGTTAAAGAAACTTTAGGCTCCTTTACTCAAATTAAATACATTGATACTGGAAAATATAAAATTTATTTTTCTCAAATTCCTGGAAATAATGGGATTGTTTCACTAATCGCTTCAGGAGGTAATCTTCTTATTCAGAAATCACTTGAAAGATTTGCTAAATCAATAGGTAGTGATATTATTAATAGATTTTCGACCTCAGGAGAAATTGGGAATGAATTAATAAAGAAAATTGATAGTTTCCTCCTTAAAGAATTCTCTTTTTTAACAATATTATGATAAAAAGTAGGAAAAAAATTGACTAGAAAGCTAAATATCTGTGTAATACATAGAAAATAGGTTTATAATTATTATCGCGTGAGAGATGCAAATCCTACTTCAGAAAATCTGGATTTTTATATTCAGGTTTGGGGTATTTGTAAAATCCTTGGCCAGTTTTCCTTCCAAGATGTCCTTTATCAATGTAATTATTTTTCAAATACTCGTATATTGCTTTTGCTTGCTTATCTTCGGAAGATCGTGCGTATTTTTCCCGCATCTCCCACCCTACATCTAAACCATTGTTATCCATAATTCCAAAAATCCCAATTCCAATTTTCATGTTACTCATCCAACATTTATCAACTTGTTGAGGCGTAGCGACTCCGTTTGCAACCAGTTCCAGCGCTCTACCCATTAATCCCCCAAGCAATGAATTGATTATATAGCCTGGCTGCTCTTTCTCAAGAATGATAGGAATTAGTCCAATCCTTCTATTAAATTCAATTGCTATTTCTAATACTTCTTTTGACGTACCTGGATGTCCCATTATATCTACAGTTTTAGTAATGAACACGGGATTATTATAATGTAGTGCTAAAAATCTTTCAGGACGTCCTGTACTTTCTGCTAGTTTTGATGGTAAAAGCCCGGATGTGTTTGTACTAAAAATTGTATGCTCGGGGCATAATTTATTGAATTTTCCAAATAATTCCTTTTTAAGAGAGGGAATTTCAGGCACCGATTCTGAAAGTAAATCTGCATCTTTTGCAGCCTCTGCGGGATCGTTCGTTGTATATATTCTCTTTAACATTTGATCTGCTTCTTCTCTGCTTAATTCTTCCCGTCTTACAATCCAATCAGCTCGCTTTTTTATGTCATCCCACACTATATCATTTTTAGCAGGATTTCTTACAAAGATGCTAACTTGGTATCCATGCATTGCAGATTGAATACCGATTTGGTTTCCCATTGTTCCTGATCCAATTATTAAAATACGTTTTATATCATCTATTTTCATAGTTTTCAACCAACTTTACTTTTTAGAATATTAACTCCTAATCTATTATAATATTCTTTATTACATGATTTAAGAATTCCCCAGTGGTAACCATAAAACCAAAAAATTCGGTTCTATCTATGTACTAACTTGAATACCTTATCATTTTTTTTAACTGGTTTATCAACAGCGATACCTATTGCTAATCTGTTTTCCTTAGATGTAACAAAGGGAGTTTCAGTAAGGTTTTTTTTTTGCTTGATTTGAATAGAATCTACTTTTTGTTTTAAATAAGTATCAGTATGAGTGCCGATTATATAAATCTCATCATTTAACTGAACCTTTCCCGAAGTTAAAAGAATCTTTGCGGCTTTCCTTTCTGGGTAATAATTCAAAACTTTACCTATATCAATTTTTTTAAAATTTGAGATATTTCCATCAAATTCTCTTTGAATTTCACTCCCTTTTGGTAATCCAAAATAAAAACCTGTAGAAAATCCACGATTGTAAACTTTCTCTAGGCGATTTACCCAATTCTTGACTTTAGTTTCAGTAAAGGTATTATCATAATAGGCATCAATAGCCTCTCTGTAGCATGAGGTTACTTCCTCAACGTAAATGGGATCTCTCATCCGACCTTCGATTTTAAATGCATCAATATTCGCTTCAATCAGTTTGGGGATGTGTTCTATCATACACAGATCTTTTGCGTTAATGAAAAAAGCACCGTCATACAGGAATTCATTGCTTTGCTCATCGGAAACAGTCCACTTCCTTCTGCATGGTTGAATACACCTTCCTCTATTTGCGGAATAACCTTGAGATTCACATATCTCAGCAGAAAAATAACATCTTCCTGAGATTGAAGTGCATTGTGCTCCATGAACAAAAGTCTCAATCTCAGCTTTTTTAAGAGTTGTTTTAATTTCACTAATTTGTTCGAGTGAAAGCTCTCTTGCCAAGATTAATCTCTCTGCTCCTATATCTTCATAAAATTTTGCTGAACGGGAATTAGAAATATTAGCCTGAGTTGAGATATGAAAACTTAAATTTTTTTCTTTTACTAAGTTAATAGCACCAATATCATGTATGATAACTGCATCTATTTCTGCTTCCACAGCTTTATCTAATATTTTGTTAAGGAGATTAAATTCATTTTCATAGATTACAACATTTGTCGTGAGATAAGCCGATATATGAGTAGCATGGCAGGTTTTTACTATTTTGGGTAGATCTTCTAATTTAAAATTATCGCTATACATTCTCATATTGAAAGATTCTACACCGAAATACACAGCATCAGCATTATCTAAAACCGCGTTTAGCGATTTAAAATTTTTTAATGGTACTAATAATTCAGGTTTTTTATTGGAATCCTTCATAACAATTGATTTCAGCTTAAACAATGGTTAAGCTTTATTTTTGTTTTTTTAACCATTCAGCATAGGGAGTTACTTTTATACTTGCGTGCTCTTCAGTTTCATCCCCGTAAATCCATACCGAGCTATGATCATACTCGTGCACAGGTCCGGTTAAACAAAAAAAGTCTGGGGGAAGTTTTACAGGATCCGCCATTCCTACACAGAGATAAAATCCCTTTCTTATTCTCCTAACTTCATCAGTCATGTCCACAATTCCTCCATCATTTTTGAATCGGGCATATTTTAGGCGAAAAGTGATTTTTCCGTCGATTAGAGATTCAACCATGACTGTATGGAATCGCATATGGTGAACTTCTTTTCCATCGATTTCCCATCTATTATATCCCTCACTGTGGAACTTTTGGGTTCCTTTTGTAGGGGAAAAAGACTTACCCATCCAATTTCCTTTCTCGGATTTGTGGAGCCACCATAAACTCCCTTCCTTCTGCATTTCTGATGTGAATCCTACCATGCAACTATCGTAATCTCCATCCATTTCTTCAAAATCTGCAGATGGTAAAGTCTTATACAATTCCATTTGTTCTTGGAAACTGAGTTCTTTAATCTTTTCAAGTGTCCAATCTTCTAGGGAAATATCTTTAACCGTAGTCATATTAAAACAAATTTATATTAATTCTTTCATTGGTTTTTTTAAAAATACTAAGGATTAAAAATGTTATGACTAATCCTTACAGTTCTTTCCGTAGCCCTGATTTTGTGAATTCTTTTGAAAAATATCTACCGGGTTTAGTGTATGCTCTTTCACGCCATTCTACAACTTCATCGATATTATGGTCACCTGTAATTATAATTGTGTCTTTATTTTTATAAGAATCTAGCGAAATGTTCACAACTTCTTCTGGGGTCATTGCAACCCCAAATTTACTCGGTGTAGCAACTGCTTCAGGACCGAATATTTCCGTATGCGTATTTCCCGGACATATACTCTTAACTTTCACGTTTGATTTAATGAAGTTTAGTTTGAGCTGAATCATCTCTGTAAAAGCTGAAAGGAATGCTTTTGATGAATGATACATTGGTTCTCGTGAACCATGTAATATCAGCGAAGCTATAGATGATACGTTAAAAATCACTCCTCTATCAATATTTCGCATGTTTATCAGTGCGGCATGCATTAAACGAACTGGAGCCATACAATGAACTTTAAGCATATTCATAAAAACATTAACATTGGAGTTTTTGCTGATAAAATCATTTAGGGTTGAGAAACCTGCATTATTAACCAATACATCAAGATTATTGGTTTTTTGAATATTTGAAGCAAGTTCTTCAACAAACTCTAGTTTAGAAAGATCTCCGTCAATAGTTTCAACAATAATTCCGTATTCTTTCTTCAGTTCTTCTGCTAACGTTTCCAATCTGTTTTTTCTTCTGGCTGTTATCACTAGATTAAATCCCTGAGATGCCAAGATCCGTGCAAATGAATCACCAATTCCTGAACTTGCACCCGTAACTAATGCTACTCCAGGATCGGGAACATCCATGAAATTTGTATTTTTTGTCATGATTAACAATTAAATTTACTTTCATAAAACTTTCTTAATTTTATTATAAAATAAATGTTTAGCATCTCTTAAATAGCTTGAAAAATGATAATTTAATGATTTCTTTTGGTGTCTTTTGTTTTCCTTAATAATAAAATAGGGCAATTTATTACTCTTTTATCTAGAAATTAAAACCCTCTAACATACAAAAATGTCAATAATTTATAAATTTAAAGTTTTGATTTTAGGACCCCCAGCTGTTGGGAAAACAAGCTTATTACATCGTTTTGTAGATAAAGAGTTCAAGGTAGATTATACAGCCACAATTGGAGCTACATTCTTAACAAAAGAAATAAAAATAAGTGATGAAAAAGCAGATGAAAATACTGCACAGCTCTCTCTATGGGATGTTGGTGGACAACACAATTTCAGAGATTTACGTACAACCTTTTATAGGGGTGCTAATGGGGCTTTAATAGTTTTTGATTTAATTCGAGAAATAACCTTTGACGAAATAGCAGCGTGGAAATCAGAAATGCAGGAAACTTTAATGAAAGATATACCTTTTGTACTAATTGGGAATAAGTCTGACCTTATCAAAACAGAAGGTCGAAAAGTAAAAATTACACTTGCGAAGAAGTTTGCCAAAGAAAACAATAGTCACTATATTGAAACTTCAGCCAAAACAGGTTTAAATGTGGAAAAAGCTTTTAGAGAACTCACCCGAATTATTGCTGAAAATGAAGGAGGATCAGATGTTGATTTAAAGAAAGTTAAGGCCGAAGCATTTTTTGTCAAGAGCAAAGTAAAAAGCTATATCAAATCTGAAGGTTACCAAACAAGTAGCGATCTTTTATATGGAAATGTCTTAAATGAAATAATCATTAACATGCTTGATAAAGCTATCTCGAATTCTAAAAAAGATGGGAGAAATTCAATTCTTCCAAAAGATATTCATTCAAATTAAAATTAAAAATAAAAATAAAAAAAAAAAATTAAATCTTTATTCCTCTATTTACTAAGTAAGTTTCAAAAGCTTGTGCATGCTTTATTAATTTGCTTGTGCCTGTATCTTTCATATCTTCAATTATTTTCTCTACTCCAGCAATAACTTTTGTGTTGGGTTGGAGATCCTCCTTCTTTAGAAGATCAAACTGGTATTGCACAACATTCACAAAACTTATAAACAAATCTGGTGAAGCTTCTACACATCTCTCTCCGGCATTGTAAACCGCTTGTAATAAATTCATCCATCGATCTAATGCATTTTCTTCCGTCTGACGGACGAGATACTTTAGGAATGCAAATTCGAATTCTCCCAGAAAAGCTTGAATATTGCTCTTGTGTGTATCATTAAAGGCTTGTTCAAACCGAGATTTAAATTTTAATAGGTACCAATCAGAAACATTATCTGGATCAATATCTAAAGGTAAAGTCATCGGCACCTCATTATGAAGGATCGGGGGGAAATTCTGAGAACTAATATTCTTAGTCAAATTCTTCCAAAGAGAAACAGATTGAAAATTATTTTTTGTAACAGAGATTAAAATGTGATTCATTGCTCCGCTTAATGCCAAGTTTTTAAAATGAGCCTCATTTTCAGATTCGTCATTTTTAAAAACTTTTTTTTCATAATCAAACACCTTGATTACTGCTTCACCTGGATTAACCCAGCACCAAAATCCCTCATGCATTTCCTCATTTACTTTTATAGAAATATAATGGGGTCCTGGACTAACTTCGGCAAATCCCCGAAATCCTCCTTTAATCGGGAATTGCAATAAGTCAATTTGAACTAATTCTTTTGGGATATCTCTTAAAATTATATAACCAAACATATTTTTATCACCTTTACTTTTTTTGTTTTCTATGAAAATAATGGAAAGATAAATATTTAAGTAACAAATGTCACATAAATAACATGAATAAAATGAATTGTTTATAAAAATTTTTAAAAAACCCAGTTTAATGATGAAATACTCACAAAGAGTTCATATTATACCCATTGGTGATGATGATGTAGATAGGATTGTAATTCCAGCTGAAATGGGAAAAGCTGATCGTATCTATCTTATATTTAAAGAAGGTGAAAATCTCTTTGCTGATATAGTTGAAAAATCAAGAAATATAATTTTAACAAAAAGAATCGTTAAAAAGGAAGATCTAATTGATAAAGCATGCGATATATTTGATTTTTCTAAACTTCTCCAGGAATTTGCTGAAATAATAAGATTGGAAAGAATAGAAAAGGGAAACGATGTTTTCTTTAGCCTATCTACAGGAGGTAATTTATTAAGTGCTGCTGGAATGCTTTCTTGTATGTTATTTGGTGCAGAACCTTATTTTTTGGTTAAAGATTTTAAAGAGAATAAGATTCCCGTTAACCCCGAGATTTTACCTTTTCCAAAATATAATGTCTTTCTTCCTGAGAAATCACTAATTCAGTTTTTATTTTCAATAAGTGAAGAAATGAGAAAGAATGGAATAGAAATATTATCAAAAAAACAGTGTTTACGCTTAATGGAGCAATTACATCCTAACGAAGTATTTTCAAAGACATCAGGAGATTATAATAAGTTGAAATTTAGGTACTTAAATAAATTAGAAGTAAGGAATTACATTGAAATCGAAAATAAACCCCGTGGAAAAATAAAGATCTCTCCTGACGGTGAATTTGCGTTGAAAATCTTCTCGATTTATTATGGGCTGGAAACTTAAAATAAAAAAATAGCATTGAATATGAAGTTAGTTTAACTAGGGAACTCCTCCTTCTCAAAACTAATAATATTACCATAATTTAATATTAAAGACGGATCGAGAGTTTTTTTAATCAAACGCATTTCTTCAAGATTTTCTTGTGTGTACATGATACTTAAGAACTTTCTCTTTATTTTTCCAATTCCATGTTCCCCAGAGATACTCCCCCCATACTCCACCGCCTTCCTAGCGAACTTTTCATATATTTCTTCACCTATTTTCAATTCCTCCATATTTTTAGGAAGAATATTAACATGAACGTGATAATCCCCAATATGACCAAAAATAACATATTCTAAATTTGCATTTCTTAGTGTAGAATGATAGTACTTCATCATGCTTCTAAAATTCTTTCCTGGAACGCTCATATCTGTTCCAAGTTTATGAAATTCTGGAAATTGCTGCTTGCGTTCGGCAATTATTGCGTTTACATTTTCGGGTAATGCATGTCTAAACTGTTTAAACCGAATATGGTCTTGTTTTTCATATCCAGACCAACCCTTTGCTAAATCAGTTTTACATTTCTTAGCAATTTCATCTAAATCATTAAACATAATTTCTAATCTACTTTCAATATAAGGAAAATCAAAGAATATAGCAGTATTGGCTTCTACTGGAATTAAAGGAATATTCATCGAACTCGGATTTTCACTTTGAACCTTTATTAAAAGATTTAATGCTTCAAATGAAAAGAACTCTATGAGTTCTGGAGATATTTTTTTATTTATGCTTAAAAATTCAACAAATGATATCGCATCATCTTCAGAATTAAAGAACAAGACGTTAGAAATTAAATTTTGTTTCTCAGCTATCCAGATGTCAACATGCGTGACAACACCTAAAATTCCTTCACTTCCAATAAATAGATCAATTAAATCCATTTCTGGTTTAGAATAAATTCCAGCAGCATTTTTAACCTTGGTATTGAATATATAATTGGGTATTTTAAATTCTAATTTTAAGTTATTCGATTGATTGATAATAAAAGTACCTTCTTTCGATGCAAAATACATTCCTCTCTGAATATCTAAAATCTCACCAGAAGATAGCATAACTCTTAATCCTTTAATCCATTCTCTTGTGGTCCCATATTTAAGGGTACTACCACCTGAAGCGTTTGTTGCTACTGTTCCACCTATAGTTGCGGACATCTCTGTTGGATCGACAGGATAATAAAACATTTTATTCTCTTCCTTAAACTTCTTCTTCGCATCTGGAGTCAATTCTGTTATATTCTCAAATTCCTTCTTCATCAATCTATCATTTATCTCTTGTAATGTTATTCCTGGCTCAACCCGAATAAAATAATTTCCCTTATTTTTATCATAACCTATACCAGTAATCTCATTCATTTTCTCAGTAGATAAGATCGCACCAGAAGTAGGTACAGATGATCCAACAATTCCGGTTCGGGAGGCACTTATGTATGCTCGAATTTTATTTTCTCGTAAAAAACTTATGACTGAATAAATTTCTGCTTCAGATTTTGGAAATAACAGCAACTCTGCTTCTCCTGATAATTTACTTTCATCCAAAAGATATGATGCAAAATTATCTGAAATTTCATTACTTCCACGGATACAATAAACCTCATTAAATGAGATCTCTTCTGTGATTTTTTCTGAACTTATAATATGATTTGACATGCTAGATGTCTTAAATAGTAATGAAAAATCTTTTAGAGAGTTAAGATTGGATAGCAAAATAAATTTACGTTGAAATCGAATGAAAAATAGAAAAATTTTTTATTAATACAGATCTTTTATCACAAAATCTAAATCCAGATCCTTCAAAGTTTGCTCTAATGGGTAGCCATTTATTGGATTCCATCCTATTTTCTTACAAAAGGTTTTGTATTCTGCTTTGTAATCTACCGTTTTATCTTTATGAGGGCCGCTCTCAAATGGGGGATTTCCGCTTGCTCTTCCAGGTAATTCATGGTCAGCAAGTATTACACCCTCTCGAATTGTAAACGCTTGGCGTAATGTCTGTATTCTCAACCCGATTTTAATCAATTCAGTAATTGACATATCCCATCCTGTTGCGGCTTTAATCAATTCTAACATTGGATATTTTTGAAACATTGTTATAAACATGCATAAACCAAGACTATTAGAAAATTGCGCGAGAGATGTCATTAATTTCTGACCTTCAGCCCTATCTTCTGTGTTATCCTTTCTAAAATCCTTGGGAAGTGTAAAACCTTCAATTAGATCATTTTTTGCGAGTGGACCCATATTTGCCGAATCCACATATGCATTAGTATGTTTTCCTGGAGTTGGATCATACGCATAAGCAAAAGCAAGTGACTTTGCAAACTTAGAATCATGCATACCAAGTTCTTGGCCAAGTGATGTAATTGCGTATTTCTCACTCCCCTTACCAATAGATTCAGAAGCTATTTTACAACCGTCGGCCAAAGTATCTCCAATGCCTTCTCGGTTGACCATCATCTTTACTAATTTAACTATATCTTCACTATTACCCCATTTTAGAACTAAACCATCAGTATCATCCTTATTGATTAAGCCATTCTCAAAACACTCGATTGCAAAAGCTACAGTTCCTCCTGCTGAAATTGTATCTAAACCCGCACGATTACATAATTCGTTAAGTTCAAATATAGATATAAGATCGTCATTATCTAGCAAAGGACCAAAAGCAGCACATGTTTCATATTCAGGACGGTGAGTCTCCTCCATATCCAATTCAGGAACTTTCATTATTGCTCCACATCGAACGGGGCATGAAAAGCAACCAAAATCTTTTTGCTTGAATTTATCTATTTCTCCAAATGAAATCTTATTAAGTCTCTCAGTTGGAAAATCTTCATTCGAGTTTCCTCCCCAATTTTTAATAGGCATATCTCCCGAACTTCCTGAAAAAACATTACCTAAGGTTGTTCCAAATTTTTGAAACATACCAGTTATTCCTCCTTTAGCCGTGCTTATTCTTTCATTATAATCTTTTGTGTGTTTTAGAAGAGCGTCTTTATCGTTGAGTGCAACTTTTTTATTACCTTTTAATACAAGTGCTTTCAACTGCTTAGAACCCATAAGTGCTCCGAGCCCAGACCTTGCTGCAATTCTCCCCTTATCATTGACAATACCAGAAATTAATGATAGTTTCTCACTCGCTTGCCCAATGCATGCTACCTGGCTTTTAGCATATTTTGCTTTTAATTTTATCTCAGTTTCAACAGCATCCGTACCCCATAAATCCGAAGCATCAACAATTTGTTTTTCGTCATCAATAATTGTTATAATTTTAGGAGAATCTGCTTTCCCTTTTATTAATATCCCATCATATCCACATTTCTTTATTTCGGGACCAAAATAACCACCACTATTGGCATCTCCCCAGGTACCCGTTAATGGAGATTTTCCCGCAACCATATATCTACCACTAAGAGGGGCAACTGTACCCGTTAGCAATCCCGGAAAGAATCCCAATAATGCATCATATCCTAGAGAATTTACTCTTGGGAGCATATTATCATAAATCAATTTCGCTGCTAATCCATACCCTCCCAGATATTGGCGATAAATCTCATCTGTCAAAAATTCTTCTTTAAAAGTTCCCTTAGAGAGATCTACCCATAAAACTTTACCCATATAACTTGGCATAATCTATACTCCGTTTTTTCTAATTTTTTAAATTTTAAATTAATAATATTTAAATTTCAAGTGTTAAAAATTATTATAATTTGATAATTGCAAAATTTCACACGTTTTAAACCTTAAAATCTAGCACTTTACTTTTATTCATTTATCTACTGTTC
>LAZR01000980.1_pt1 | contig 19328 bp, 15 predicted proteins | sample 329461 | NCBI WGS metagenome assembly LAZR01 (sample SAMN03002196, study PRJNA259156) | marine sediment metagenome | biome: sea floor; feature: Hydrothermal impacted sediments; material: marine sediment; isolation source: Loki non-amplified sample from Loki's castle hydrothermal vent sediment ...
GCAGCCGGGGGGACGGGTTTTTATCTGGCACAATTGATGGTTGAGGGTGAAGCTGACATCGACATGGCATCGCTTGACCCCAAGCGTTACGGGGATTGGATGACCACTGAATATGCCGCACGCAAAAACGAAGAAGCGTATGAGCACGTCTATATTCTGCATCACCCTGATGAGGAACGCCCAGCTTGCAGACCTTTGCGCACATCACCAGCCTATGATCGCCAGGCGGCACGAGGGGCGCAGTTTGGCCATGTGAATGGCTGGGAGCGTCCGAACTATTTTGCACCGGAAGGGTTCGATGACCACGCTAGTCGATCATTTAGGCGCGGTGGCTGGTGGCAATATGCAGTCGATGAGGCCAAGGCGATCCGCGAGGGGGTGGGCTTGATCGACGCTACTGCGTTTACCAAGCATCTGGTAAAAGGGCCCGGCGCGACAGAATTTCTGAGTTGGTTCACCTGTAACAAGTTACCATCCGTTGGGCGGATCAACCTGACCTATGCACTGACCATCAACGGCACGACGCGCACCGAATATACCATCGTGCGTCTGGCGGAGGATGAATACTACCTTGTGTCTGCGGGCGCTTGGACCGCCTATGACAGTGATTTTCTGCGCAAGGCGATTGCGGACAAGGCAACGGAATTCGGCTATATTGAATGCCATGATGTCACCACACAATGGGGTGTTTTCGCCATTGCAGGGCCGAAATCGCGCGATTTGTTGAAAGAGGTGATCAAGGATGCCAACCCCGATACTGTACTGAGCAACAAGCGCTTTCCGTGGTTGACCATGCGCAATATCGAACTGGGGATGGTACCTGTGCGTGCGATCCGCGTCGCCTATACCGGAGAGCTGGGCTGGGAGCTGCACCACCCTATCGAGATGCAGAACCACTTGTTTGATCTGCTGGAAAAAGCCGGTGAAAAACACGGGATGAAGCTGGTCGGTGCCCGCGCGCAGAACTGGCTGCGTCAGGAAAAGTCTTATCGTGCCTTTGGCAACGAGTTGGGGCGCGACGCCACGCCGCTTGAAGCTGACCTGCCGCGGTTTGTTGACCTGTCCAAGGAGTTCCACGGTAAGGAAGCGATGCAGGCGCATGGCATCCGCAGTAAATGCGTGACGCTGTTGATAGATGGGCCTGATGACGCCGATCCGTGGGGCCGCGAAGTGTTGTATCACGACGGCAAACGTGTGGGGCGGTTGACCTCAGGCGGGTATTCGGTGGCTTTTGGAAAATCCATTGGCATGGGCTATGTGAAACCCGAAAGTGCCGAAGTGGGCGCTAAGCTGAAGGTCAAGATGTTCGACCAGCTATGGGATGCCGAGGTGGTTGAGGACAGCCCCTATGACCCGAAAAATGCGACGATCCGGTTGGATGGGTGAAGCCCGAACTTAACCGAGCGGCGGCATGTTCTGCCGCTTGGCCATTCGTTGGCGGTGATGGTGCAGGAAAGCACGAGCGGGCAGGAACCGCTCTGGCAGTTGTAAGCGCTCTGAGACTCCGGCTGTCAGTTTGCGTTTGGTGTCAGCAGGCAGATCATCGGCAACGATCATTCGATAGTTGTCGTCAAAACTGATCAGATGCCGGTCAAAGGCGCGATCATGCAGCGCGTTCAGACAGATGCCATTTTCGGGGTTGAGCCGCTGCGTGTCGTCTTCTTGCCATCCGATAATGTGGCTGGCGATCAGTAGCCTCGCGTCGTCGATACCTGTCAGGGCACAGCATGACCGATAGCTGTTCAAGATCATCTCGCGAAAAAAGCTTTGCCCATGACGCTGCACGACCGCGCGACGGGTGACCTCTGATTGCTTGGCAGCCCAATTCGCTTGCCGCTGTTCGGAAAAGCCAGGTTTCAGGGGCTGTAGCGTTCCAAGTTGCGCTTCATAGGCAGCAAGCACGAAGGACGAGTCCTGACGAAACTTCGTCCACACCTGACGGTCCATGGCAGAAGCTTTGGCGAGCCCCTTTTGCGGCAGCGTTTCATCCAGCGCGGCGAGGTTGGACAGTTTCATTGCCACAGAAGATGGCGTGCGCCCGATCCGTTCTGCCATGCGGATGATCTGCGGGGTGCCGGAATGGAACTTGCCAAAAGGCAGCCGCAAATAGAGCGACAAAGCCTCTGTTACTTCATCTTCGGTCCAGTTTCGACGTTCTGCCATGTGCCTGCTGTTTCCGCTTGGGAAACCGTGCCAGGTTCAATTTTTAATTGCAACATCGAAGCTTGCACTCTGATAGATTGTTCCTGACCTACCGTACTTGGCGCCGGGCCAGCCATGTGTCCCAGCTTGAAGCGCTTCCTTCATACACGTTGATGTCGATGTCACCGGCGGCACCTGGGACTTGGCCGGTGCTGGTATACTGCCAAAAGGTCCAACGCTCGTTGGGGTATTTATCGGCTGGGTGGGCCGCAGTGGACCGAAGCCAGAATTCAACCCCGCGAAGGCGGCCCATATCGTTATGTGCATAAAACTGCGGTGTGGTATAGACGATGGGTTGTTGACCGTAGTGCGCCTTGAGGATGCTCAAAAAGCTTGCGGCATGCTGACGCACCACTTCGGCGGGCGGGCGCACGGTACAGGTGGGCGAAAACGGGTTCCACTCCATGTCGAGAACCGGGGGTAGCATGCCGGCGGTTTTGGGCACGTTGGCAATGAACCAGCGGGCCTGCTTTTCGGGTGACGAACAAAAGTAATAGAAGTGATATGCGCCACGGGCGACACCGGCCTGCCCGGCACCGCTCCAGTGGTCCGAAAACATCGGGTCAATGAAATCGCCACCCTCAGTCGCTTTGATAAAAGCAAAGTTGACGCCGGACGCGCGGGCCGTGGCCCAGTTCAGCGGCTGTTGAAAGCGCGCAACGTCAATACCGTGCACCGCATAGTGCTTTGGAGCTCGCCCGGTCCACTCAAAGGGTTTTCGGTCTCCGAATTCGGCTGTAGTCACCGTTCCGGGCGGTAAGGTGGTCGTTGTCGATCCGCAAGCTGACAACGTCAGCGCACAGAGCAGGGCAAGGGTAGGAAAAGGCGACATGATTATGGCTTTCGCGAAATGAATGCCAGATTGTTAGCTGGCATCGGGATAAGATCAATCGGGCTAAGCATTGCATCGCTGAGCCAACGGGCCACGTCCGCCGTATCCTTGTAGCCAAGGTCGGGGTTAGCAGCCCGAAGTTCAGCATCGAACTTGATGTCCCCCGCCGAGGTAAGTTGTCCGTCACGATAAACGGGCCATACAAAATTAAGGTCCCGCCAGGGACCAAGGCGTATGCGGCTTGCGAGATCAAGCATTCCGCTGCGGGCGCAGAGATGAGATGCAGTAAATTGGCCAGAAAGATAAGGTCCTGTTCGGGCACTGTTTCATGCCAGCCCTCGGCCGTTGCATCCAGATCTTGGGCAGGGGCGATATTTGCCAAGCCGGTTTCAGCTACATAGGCGTCAATGCTGGCGCGGCGGGCGGGGTCGGGGTCAGTTGGGTGCCACGACAAGTCGGGCAGTGCGTGGGCAAAGGCGATGACATGCTGGCCCGTTCCGCTCGCAATCTCAAGAGCCGAGCCGTTGCGCGGTGCGTGCGTGCGTAACAGATCGCACAGCGCGTCCTTGTTGCGATCCGCCGCAGGTGCAAAAAGCTTTGTATCACCAATTGGTCGGGCGACGCTGGCAGTGGGGGGCAGTTTGGCTGTCATTGGCGCAGCCGGTCCGGGCGCAGGGCGGCAACCACGCTCAGTGGTAGTTCAGAGGCACGGCCCAAGGTCAGGTTGGCCACCAAACGCGACGCGGCCACGCTGGTTTGAAACCCATACCCGCCTTGGCCCGCACACCAGACAAAATCAGGCATGGATGGATCAGGGCCTAGAACCAATGTCCGATCCGGGGCGAAACTGCGCAGCCCCGCCCAGGTCGCAATAGGTTTCGTTAACGGTGTCGCTATCATCGACTGGTAGCGGTCGAGCCCTTCGGCCAGTACCATGTCGTCAGGCCAAGCGTCATGCGGTTCGACGGGATCTTCATCGGCCGGGGAAACCAACAGCGCACCTGCATCCGGTTTGGCATACCATGTTTCGCCTACGCCAAAGAACATCGGCCAGCCGGCAGTGTCATGCCCGCCCGGTGCTGCGATCCGCGCCATTGACCTGCGGTGCGGCACAATACCAAGCGGCGCAACTCCGGCAAGACCGGCGATTGTATCGGCCCACGCCCCGGCTGCATTTACCACGGTTTTAGCCTCTAAGGTCTGGCTTTCGGTTTCGATCTGCCATTTATCGTCCACCCGGCGAATTGTCTGCACGCGTTGCCCGGTCAGAATAGTGCCGCCGTTGCTCCGCAACTGTCTGGCAAAATCCTGCATTAGCCGATCCGTGTCGATGTCATGTGCGTCTGCGTGATATCCTGCATATGCCAGCGTGTCGGGATCCAGCACCGGTACAAAACCTAGGGCTTCCTGAGAGGTGATTTGCACTACACCCATTGCGGCCAAGTCAGAATCAAACGCAGCCTTCTCTTCCTGTCTCGCGACGATCATCAGGCCGCGCGGTGACAGATAACCGCCCTCGTGAAGAAACGCGATACTGGCACGATTCAAGGCCTGCACCGAAGCTGCACCGTAATTTACCTCTATCAGCGCGGCGGACCGGCCCGATGCGTGATAGCCCAGCTGCTTCTCGGCTTCTATCAACGTGACCTGAGCGTGCTCGGATAGGCGCGCAGCCGCGGAAATACCCGCAATACCACCGCCTATAACGATGATATCGGTGCTCATTTGGCACCACTCTTTTCAGTGGCCCGGATATAGGCAGGGCGGGCATGGATCATTTCGACAAACCCTCTTAAGGCAGGGTAATCATTCGCGCGCCCTTGGTGGATTGCGATTTCGGCCGGAAAACTAAGCATAATGTCCGCTGCCGATAAGCTATCTTGCACAAAATGGCCCGACGGGCGCACCAAGCTGTTCATGTAACTATAGTGGTTGTCCAGCTCCGAGGTGATGCGCGGGTGCAGTGGCGCGCCTGCATCCCCTAATCGGCTGACATAAAGGTTAAGCAATATCGGCGTCATCGCGGACCCTTCGGCGAAATGCATCAGCTCTAGGTGCTGAAAATAGGCGGCGCTATCCCGGTCGGGGATCATTTCAGGGGCAAAGCGGTTACACAACACTTCGGTGATCGCACCGCTTTCAGCGATCAACGTCCCGTCGATCTCAAGCATCGGTGACTTACCCAGAGGATGCACGAGCTTTAGCTCTGGAGGGGCGAGGTTGGTTTTTTGATCGCGTGTGTAGGGAATGACATCATAGGGCTGCCCGATTTCTTCGAGCAGCCATAAAATGCGATGGGAGCGGGACCGGTTGAGGTGATGAACTTTGATCATAACCATGATGATAACTGGCCGTCGGGGCAATGGATACAGCGATTGCAAAGCGCGGACCAGATTACGTTGTCTGCTGCGAAATCCCGCTGATTGGCCGTTTGGAACGGTGGCTATGTTCCGTTCGCTCAAAGGGCATACCCCCCCAAAAAAAGGCCCCGCTGCGGCGGGGCCTTGGATCACGTCGCGCGGTGCGCGATTTATTTTGGGATGTCGCCTTTAATACCCTCTACATAGAAATTCATACCGGCCAACGTACCGTCATCCGCTGTTTCACCTTCAGCCAGAAAATCTGACCCATCCTGCTTTTTCAGCGGACCAGTAAAGGGGTGGTACGACCCATCGGCAATTGAGGCTTTCAACGCCAGCGCTTCTTCTTTGACATCGGCGGGTACCGCATCGGAAATCTCACCGATACTGACCATGCCGGCACCGATGCCGTCCCAAGTATCTTTGCTTTCCCAAGTGCCATCCATCACGGCCTTGGTCCGGGCGATGTAATAGGGTGCCCAGTTGTCAATGATCGACGATACACGGGGGGATGGTGCATATTGTGCCATGTCCGATGCCTGACCAAAGGTGATCACGTTACCGGCTTCTTGCGCGGCCGCCTGCGGGGCGGTTGAATCGGTGTGCTGAAGGATCACATCTGCCCCTTGTTCGATCAGCACCTTCGCCGCGTCGGCTTCCTTGGCCGGGTCAAACCATGTGTAGGCCCAGACAATCTTGAACTCGACATCAGGGTTCACCTTCTTGGCGTGGATGTAGGCCGAATTGATACCACGGATCACCTCGGGGATCGGGAAAGAACCGATATAGCCGATGATGTTCGACTTGGTCATCTTGCCAGCGATATGGCCCTGAATAGCGCGACCTTCATAGAAGCGCGCGGAATATGTCGACACGTTGTCGGCGCGTTTATAGCCGGTGGCATGTTCGAATTTCACATCCGGAAATTTGGCGGCGATATTGATGGTCGGGTCCATATAGCCAAACGATGTGGTAAAGATCAGGTCTGCACCGTCCAGCGCCATCTGTGTCATGACACGTTCGGAATCGGGGCCTTCTGCCACGCTTTCAACGAATACTGTTTCTACGGCATCGCCAAATTCCTTTTCGACGGCCAGGCGCCCTTGGTTATGTTCATATGTCCAGCCGCCGTCGCCGACGGGGCCGACGAATACAAAGCCGACTTTGGTTTTTTCGTGAGCATCGGCATAGGCCCCGCCCGCTACGCCAAGTGCAAGAGCTGCACTGGTCAGAAGTGTGGATAGTTTCATAATATAGTCCCCTGAGTAACGCGCCTTTTCGCAGGCGCTTGAAAAATGGAACCTCTAGCTTGAGGCATGAAAGGTGCGGCCAAGCGACGCCGGAGCAGCGTTTTTATCGGCTGAAAGGACCACCAGTACAAGGATGGTGATAACATAGGGCGACATTGCCAGATATTCTACCGGAATGGCAACGCCCGCGCCTTGCAGATTCAGCTGAAGCTGGGTGATACCGCCAAAAAGATAGGCACCCAGCAAGAGCCGCCAAGGTTTCCAGCTTGCAAAGACCACCAACGCCAATGCGATCCACCCCACGCCGGCGGTCATCCCTTCGGTCCATTGCGGCACTCGGATCAGGCTGATGTAAGCCCCGCCCAACCCCGCACATGCCCCGCCGAACATGATCGCAAGGGTGCGGATGCGCACAACCTTGTAGCCAAGCGCATGTGCTGCATCATGGTTTTCTCCCACTGCGCGCAGAACCAGTCCGGCGCGTGTGAATTTCAGGCCAGCCCAGACGGCGGCAACCAATACCAAACCAAGATACAAGATGATGTCATGGGAAAACAGGACCGGCCCCAACACCGGAATATCATGCAGCGGGCCAAAATTTACTTCGGCCAGTCGCGGTGGTTTGACGCCGACGTAACGCTGTCCCAACAGGGCCGAAAACCCAAGGCCGAACAATGTCAGTGCTAACCCAGATGCGACCTGATTTGCCAGCGTGATCTGGGTCAGGAAAGCGAACAGCAGGCTCAGCACCGCACCACCAACCGCTGCGGCGAAAAACCCCAGAATCGGTGACCCGGTCTCGACCGCTGTGGCAAAGCCGCAAATGGCACCGATAATCATCATACCTTCGACACCCAGATTTAAAACCCCGGATCTTTCGACGACCAACTCCCCGAGGGCGGCGAAAATCAACGGGGTCGCAGCCACCAGAAAGCCCGCGACGAACAGAACCGGGTTGATTACCGACAGATCCATTATATGACCTCCGCTTGGCCAAAGCGCAGTCGAAACTGCGTGAAAAGATCAAAGGCTAGGAGAAAGAACAACAACATCCCCTGGAACACCTGAATGGCGGCGGCTGGCAACCCCAGCTGGCTTTGCGCAATATCGCCGCCAATATAGGTCAACGCCAGCAATCCGCCTGCAAGGAGTATGCCGATCGGGTGCAACCGGCCCAGAAATGCGACGATAATTGCGGTAAAGCCATAGCCTACGTTGAAATCAATGGTGATCTGCCCGGCAGGGCCGGCAACCTCGAACAACCCTGCTAACCCGGCGAGCAACCCCGAGACTCCCATGCAAAACAAAACCAGCCGCGTCGGATTCACCCCTGAAAAACGCGCAGCCTTGGGCGCTTGGCCGGTTACGCGGATAGCAAAGCCCAGGCGATGGCGGGTCAGTAGAACATAGGCAAATATCACTGCGATCAAGGCCGCGGCGACCCCCCAATGCATTCCCGAACCGGCAATCAGCTCACCATTATGGGCCGAGGCATATTGTTGTAGATTACGGCTGCCGGGAAAGCCAAAGCCTTCAGGGTTCTTCAGCAGCCCCAAAGACATCGATGCCAGAAACTGTTCCGCCACATAGACAAGCATCAAAGACACCAAAATCTCGTTGGTACCAAACCTGACCTTCAGCACTGCAGGGATCATGGCCCAAATCCAGCCGCCGAACGCCCCAGCTACCACCATTAGCGGAAAGATGAACACGCTTTGCGTAGGGTAGAAAGCCAACCCGGCTGCGGCCCCGAATATCGCCCCCATAATATACTGACCTTCGGCACCGATATTCCAGATTCCGGCCTTGAAGCCCAAGGAAAGGCCGATGGCAATCAATACCAAGGGTGCTCCTTTGATCAACAGCTGCGGGCGATAGTAAAAGGCGAAATCTCCGAACAGCGGTTCCCAAAATATCGTCTGGATCGACGCAACCGGGTCTTTTCCCAATGCTGCAAACAATAATCCGCCAAAGATCATGGTCGCGATTACCGCCAGTATCGGAGTGGCCCAGGAAAAGGCCCGGCTCGGCTGAGGCCGCTTTTCAAGCCTTACCATGCCGCGCCGCCCCTTTCATTTTGCCCATAAACTCCACGGGGGGGCGGGGGTGTGAAACCCCCGTTCGGTAATGGCTCAAACATGCGCGACCTCCATCCCGTGGGCACCGCCCATCATCAACCCGATCTCCTCTACCGTAAGTCCCTGTGCGGGGCGCGGTTCTGATAAACGACCCTCGTTCAATGCGGCGAACAGATCCGAAATTTCCATCAACTCGTCCAAATCCTGACTGATCACAATCACAGCGGCATCATTTTCGGCCAGATCCAGCAGCGCCTGCCGGATGGCGGCAGCCGCTGACGCGTCAACACCCCATGTTGGCTGGTTGACCACCAACACGCGGGGCCGTTGCAACACTTCTCGGCCAATCACAAATTTCTGCAAGTTACCGCCCGATAACGACCGCGCGACATTTGCAGATCCTGGGGTGCGTACGTCGAATTTTTCGATGATCTTTTCGGCAAACCGTTTGGCGGCTGGCCAGTCGAGCATTCCCCTGCGTTCCAGCTTTTCACGTGCAGCACCGGTAAGCATTGCATTCTCCACCAGTGTCATATCGGGTGCGGCAGCATGGCCCAGCCGTTCTTCAGGCGCGGTAAGAATGCCCAACTTGCGCCGGGCGGTTGGCCCCAGTGGTCCGACATCCTGACCGTCAAAGGCAATCATCCCAGAGGCGCACGGTGCCTCGCCTGACAGTGCGGCCAGTAATTCGTCTTGCCCGTTACCGGCAACCCCGCCAATGCCCAAAACTTCACCCGCGCGGACCTGCACGGTGATTTCACGCAGCGGCATGCCAAACGCACTCGGAGACTTTGCGCTTAGCCGATTGATATCGAGAACCACCTTTCCCGGGGTCTTGCCTGCCCTTGTCGGGGTTTTCAGTGTGCTGCCCACCATCATTTCGGCCATTTCGCGCGCGGTAGTGTGTGCGGGGGTGCAATGGCCGACCACCCGACCCAATCGCAGGATCGTCGCACTGTCGCAAAGGCTGCGAATTTCCTCAAGCTTGTGCGAAATATACAATATTGCTGTGCCCTCGGCACTTAGTTTGCGCAGCGTCTTGAAAAGAATCTCAACCTCTTGCGGTGTCAGGACAGACGTCGGTTCGTCCATGATCAACAGTTTGGGGTCTTGCAGCAGGCATCTGATGATTTCGACCCGTTGGCGTTCGCCTGCGGATAGATCTCCGACGATGCGATCCGGGGAAAGCGGCAGGCCATATGCCTCCGATACTTCGCGGATCTGGTGGCTTAATCTCCGCAGCTTCGGGGCATTTTCCATGCCGAGAGCAATGTTTTCGGCAACGCTAAGCGCGTCGAAAAGTGAAAAATGCTGGAACACCATGCCGACACCAGCGGCGCGGGCGTCGCGCGGTTCTTGCGGGGCAAATGTGGTGCCGTTCATCTCCATCTTGCCGCTGTCCGGCTTGACCAGACCATAGATCATTTTGACCAGTGTGGACTTTCCAGCACCGTTTTCACCCAATAGAGCATGGACCTCGCCGGGGGCGATGCGCAGCGATACATCGTCATTGGCAACGACGCCAGGATAGGCCTTGGTCAAGCCGGAAAGCGCCAAAAGGGGCGTATCGGTCATGCGCTGCGTTCCTTTTCGTCCATACGTGCGGGTTTATTCCTATGTACGGGTACAAAGTGCAACAGTTGCGTCGCCACGCCAAGGGCAATCGCCTGTGGATGCTTGCCAAGTGATCGATCCCCGATGGGGCAAGTGATTTTTGCAATTTGTTCCGGTGGGTGCCCCAAGGCGGCCAGACGGCTGCGGAACCGCGCCCATTTGGTATCAGACCCGATCAACCCACCAAAGGCGAAGTCACGGTTTAGTAAAAGGTGGCAAAGCTCAAGGTCCTGATCATGCGCCGGGGTCATGATGAAATGGGCGGCCTCGGGTTCGGCCTGGGCCAAGGCGGTTGCCCAAGGGCCTGCGACAGTGGTTATCCCGACCGGAAAGTTATCCAGGTATCCTGCACGCGGGTCGGCGAGCACCGTGCGAAACTGCGGCAGCGGGGCAAGGATGCGCGCCAAGGCGCTGCCAACGTGACCCGCACCATAGATCATGACCTGTCTGCTGGGATGCCACATTGCTTCTGCCAGCCAACCATCTTGCAGGGTGATGGAAAGCGGTACGTCTGCAGCGTTCGCCCGTCGCAACTTTGCACGAAGGGTGGCGGGCAGGGCGGGAGCGTCGGCCTCGACCTGACGCAGATAGATGCCGGGAAAATCGCTCTGCAGTTCCTCCAACCTTTGCGAATCGAAAACCTCGGTCACGACTGTCACGGCCCCGCCGCAGCATTGGTTCAGCGATGGGCCCAAAGCCGTACGCGCTATCGTGATTGTTGGTCCACTCTGGAGCATCGCAGCAGCGGTTTTCATGGATTGTAGTTCCAATTGGCCGCCGCCGATTGTGCCACTGCTACCGCCCGGCCAAACCAACATCGACGTGCCTGCGGGGCGTGGGGCCGATCCTTTGACGTGTACCAGCACAATACGTGCAACTGTGCCGTGAACGGCGACAGCATCCGCAAGGGCATCGCGGTCAAAGGGCATTGCGGGCCTTCCCGATGGCAGTCAAGACGGCTTCGGCGGTGGCAGGTGCTTGGAGATTGCCAAACCCGTCACCGCAGGCGCTGACCGCATCCGATAACGCCATGAAGGCAGATATCCCCAGCATCAAGGGCGGTTCGCCAACCGCTTTAGACCGATAAACCGTTTGTGCAGGGTTGGGTTGATCCCACAGGGCCACGTTGAACACATCCGGGGTATCGGAAATGGCGGGTATTTTATAGGTCGATGGCGCGTGGGTCCGCAGCGCGCCTTTAGCGTCCCAGACCAATTCTTCAGTCGTCAGCCAGCCTGCGCCCTGAACATAGCCGCCTTCGATCTGGCCGATATCGAGCGCCGGGTTCAGCGATGTTCCTGCGTCATGTAAAATGTCAGCGCGCAGGATACGATTTTCGCCGGTCAGCGTGTCGACCACGACCTCGGTCACGGCGGCACCGTAGGCAAAGTAGAAAAACGGGCGGCCGCGTCCGGCGATCCGGTCCCATTCAATCTCGGGGGTTTTATAGTAACCGGTTGATGACAGCGATACCCGGTTTTCATAGGCTGATGCTGCAGCTTGGGCAAAGGTCATCTCATCGCCGCCGACAGTTACCTTGCCATCTGTGAAACGCACAATATCAGGTGAGGCTTGGTGCCGCTCTGCCAGATGCGCGGCGATGCGGTCTCGGATCGTGTCACAGGCAGCTTGCACGGCCATACCGTTCAGGTCGGTACCCGAGGATGCCGCCGTTGCCGAGGTATTGGGTACTTTGCCGGTATCAGTCGCCGTAATCTTAACCGCCGACACATCCACGCCAAAGCGGCCGGCGGCGACTTGCGCGACTTTCTGAAACAGCCCTTGGCCCATTTCAGTACCGCCGTGATTAAGGTGGATCGAGCCGTCTTGATAGACATGCACCAATGCGCCTGCTTGGTTAAGGTGGGTCAGCGTGAACGAGATACCGAACTTCACCGGGGTGAGCGCGATCCCGCGTTTCAAGATCGGCTGCGCCGCATTCCATTCGGCAATCATGGCACGACGGCCGATGTAATTTGACGTTTCGACCAGGCGATCAGTCAGTGCGTTGATGATGCAGTCCTGAATGGGCTGGTGATATGGCGTGGTCTGCGCGTCGCTTCGCGCTTGGGCTGGTATGGGCTGCCGCGCGGCAGGCGCACCACGAGAGGCAAGATCGGCAGAAGGGTCAGGAACGCTGCGATTGTCATGCGCGATACTACTGTTGTCAGGCTGCATCACGTCGGCATAGTAATTTGCCCGACGGACCGATAGCGGATCAATCGTTAAATGCTGCGCGATATGGTCCATCACCCGTTCAATCCCGACAATCCCCTGCGGGCCGCCGAAACCACGAAACGCGGTTGCACTTTGCGTGTTGGTGCGCAAACGGTGCGACGTGATGCGAATGTTGTTCAGATGATAAGCGTTGTCAGCGTGCAGCATCGCTCGGTCGGCTACGGGCAGCGACAGATCCATCGCCCAGCCACAGCGGGTATAGTGGGTGAAGTCGAGCGCGGTAATGCTTCCGTCTGCGCCGAAGCCCACGCTATAGTCGATGCGAAAGTCGTGGCGTTTGCCGGTAACGATCATATCGTCGTCGCGGTCATAACGCATTTTGCACGTGCGGCCCGTTCGGGCGGCAGCGACCGCGCAGGCAACGGCAAGCGCGTTGCCCTGACTTTCCTTGCCACCAAACCCGCCACCCATCCTGCGCGTTTCGACACGCACGGCATGCATGGGTTTGCCTAAGGCTTCGGCCACTTTGTGCTGGATCTCGGTGGGGTGCTGGGTTGAGGATTGCACGACCATGTCCCCATTATCTTGGGGCTGGGCCAATGCCGCTTGCCCTTCGAGATAAAAGTGCTCTTGCCCGCCGATATGAATGGTCCCGGTCAGGGTGTGGGGTGCGGTCTTTAGGGCTGCTTCGGTGTCGCCTTTTTGATAGGTGCGCGGGCCATCTTCAAACCGGGCGTTGGCTGCAAGCGCATCTTCGATAGTGAGGATCGGAGTTGTTTCAGTAATATCTACATGCCCAAGCCGCGCAGCATAACGAGCTGCGAGGTGGCTGGTGGCCACAACCATAAAGATGGGTTGCCCTGCATAATGCACCGCATCTGTAGCAAGTAAGGGTTCGTCGTGGTTGGAAGGCGACACATCGTTTTCAAATGGCAGGTCACTGGCAATAAGCACTGCCACTACGCCAGAAGCGGCACTGACTTCGCGAAGGTCGACCGCGCAGATCGTCCCCGCGGCAACCGGGCTGAGGCCAAAGGCAATGTGCAGTGTGTTCGCGGGGGTCGGGATGTCATCGACATAGCGGGCCGCCCCCGTCACATGCAACTTGGCGGCATCATGGGGCAACGGTTTTGCGATGCTCATGCGGTCACCTCGTGCAGATCGGTCGGCACGCCGTTCATTTCGTACAGATAGCGCAACAGCAGGTTTTGGGCTGTCAGTAGACGGTATTGCGCTGAGGCGCGCATGTCGGTCAGCGGTTGGAAGTCCATCGGCAGGGCTTTCATTGCGCGGCGAATGCTGGTTTCTTCGAAGGATTGATTGATCAGGGCCGCTTCGGTCTCGACCGCGCGTTTGGGGGTGCCTGCCATTCCTCCAAAAGCAATGCGGGCGCCGGTGATGACGCTGCCTTCGAGCGTGAGGCTAATGCAACCGCAGACCGCCGAGATATCTTGATCAAAACGTTTGCTTAGCTTGTAACACCGCAGGGTATCGGTTTGCTTGGGTACCGTGATCGCTTCGACGAATTCGCCCCGTGTCCGGTCCTGCTTGCCGTATTCGAGAAAGAAATCCTCGAGGGGGAGGGTTCGGCGCGTATCACGGTGACGCAGGTGCAAAGTCGCCCCCATAGCGATCAATGCAGGCGGCCCGTCCCCGATAGGAGACCCATTGGCGATATTGCCGCCGATGGTCGCAGCATTGCGCACCTGCGCGGAGCCGTAGCGCCGCAACATCGCACCAAGGCTGGGGTGGAGTGGGGCGAAGTGGGCTTCGAGGTTGGCAATCGTGGTGGTTGCGCCAATGCGCCAATCGCTGCCTTCGTCAGTGATGCCGCTCAGGTCTGGGATTTGGTTCAGGAAAACCATCGGCCCAAGATCCCGGAATTGCTTGGTTACCCACAGGCCTATGTCAGTGGCTCCGGCAACCAACGTGGCATCAGGGTTGTCGGCGTACCAATGGGCCAGATCATCGGTGGTTTCTGGTTGGTAGGGACGAGGGGGCTGTCTGCCCCCGTCCGGCTGCGCCGGCCCCCCCGAGGATTTTGTGCCATCTGGAATTTTCAAGTTTTTGAGATGGGGGGGCACAGGCGCGGCTTCGGCGGCCTGGGCTGCACGTATGATGGGAGCGTATCCGGTGCAGCGGCATAGGTTGCCCGCTAATTGTGTGGCGTGATCGGTTTGTCCGTTCAAGTGATCGGTTGCCATGGTGACGACAAACCCAGGGGTGCAAAAGCCGCATTGGCTGCCGTGGAGGGCGATCATCGTTTGTTGCACCGGGTGCAGGGTACCATCGGGCGCGCTGACGCCTTCGATGGTGGTGACGGATTTGCCATGGATCTGGGGCAGAAACAGGATACAACCGTTAACGGCGCGGTGCCCCTGTGCATCGCTGACCATGACAGAGCACGCCCCGCAGTCACCCTCGTTGCAGCCTTCTTTGGTGCCAGTAAGGCTTTGCGTATCGCGTAGCCAGTTCAGCAAAGTGGTGGAAGGCGAGATGTCGGTCAGTGACACGACTTCTCCATTTAGAAGAAAAGTGATGTCCATAGGGTTCGTTCCGCCGCGGTACCAGGGCCCCTGAGCTGCGCTGCGTTCGATGCGACGTAGAACGCGGTGCGGGCAAATGTTGAAAGAGGCTAGGCGGGTGCGGGGGGGCTTGGCAAGGGGTTTTGTGGTGGTCCTGCGCAGGAGCGGGGCATTTGGCCGAAAACCTAGCCGGCAGCAACGTCGGGTCTGGTGGTGGAGAGCGCGCTTGGATAAGCTTGACGCATGGCACAAGCACCCCGATTCATTCACCTGCGCACGCATTCGGAATATTCGTTACTGGAAGGAGCGTTGCGGCTGAAAAAGCTGCCCGATCTGTGCAAGGCGGCAGGTATGCCGGCACTGGCGCTGACTGATACCAACAACATGTTCGCAGCATTGGAGTTTTCTGTTGCGATGTCCGATGCCGGTGTGCAGCCGATCATCGGTTGTCAGGTGGATCTGGCATATGTGAAACTCCAGCCCGGGGAAAAGCCGCGCGCGCCCGCACCTGTGGTTTTGCTTGCTCAGTCCGAGGTCGGGTATGAAAACCTGATGAAGTTGAATTCTTGCCTATATATCGACAAGGGCGGGGCGCTGCCTCAGGTGACGCTGGCCGAGCTTGAGGCATTGAGTGGTGGCTTGATTTGCTTGACAGGGGGGGCAAACGGCCCAGTGGGGCATTTGTTGCAGGCTGCTCAAAGGTCAGCTGCCGAGGAGCTGGTGAAGCGTCTGCATAGCGCATTCGGGGACCGTCTTTATATCGAGTTGCAACGCCATCCCGGCGACAGTGGTTTACCCGAGGCTGAACGTTTGACGGAACGCGGGTTCGTTGAGATAGCGTATGATATGGCGTTGCCGCTGGTGGCAACAAATGACGTCTATTTTCCTAAGGCGACGATGTACGAGGCGCATGACGCTTTGATATGTATTGCTGAAGGGGCCTATGTGGACCAGCAGCAGGATCGTCGCCGCTTGACGGATCAGCATTATTTCAAGTCTCAATCAGAAATGCTGGCACTGTTCGCCGATCTTCCCGAAGCGATTGACAACACCGTCGAGATTGCAAAGCGATGCGCATTCATGGCGTATCGCCGCGCACCTATTTTGCCAAAGTTCGCAGATAACGAGATTGAGGAGCTGAAGCGACAAGCGCATGAGGGGTTAAAGAACCGGCTCAAGGTGATCCCGCATGCCACTAGTGTCGGGGAATATGAAAAACGCTTGGATTTCGAGCTTGGGATCATCGAAGGCATGGGGTTTCCCGGCTATTTCCTGATCGTTGCGGATTTCATTAAATGGGCAAAGGATCAGAACATACCAGTCGGACCAGGGCGCGGGTCGGGGGCCGGATCGTTGGTGGCCTATGCGCTGACGATCACCGATCTGGACCCGCTGCGGTACCAATTGCTTTTTGAACGCTTTCTTAACCCCGAGCGGGTATCGATGCCCGACTTTGACATCGATTTTTGTATGGATCGCCGCGAGGAGGTGATCCAATATGTGCAACGCAAATATGGCCGCGACAAGGTCGGGCAGATCATCACCTTTGGTGCGCTTTTGTCCAAGGCGGCGGTGCGCGACATCGGGCGGGTCCTGCAGATGCCCTATGGCCAAGTAGACCGATTGTCTAAAATGATTCCGGTCGAAGGGGTGAAACCCGTCAGTATCGAAAAGGCGTTGGCAGACGAGCCGCGTCTGCGCGAGGAGGCCCGCAACGAAGAGGTCGTAGCGCGGCTGCTTGACTATGGTCAGCAGGTCGAGGGGCTGTTGCGCAATGCGTCGACCCATGCGGCGGGGGTCGTAATCGGTGATCGTCCGCTGGATGCGTTGGTGCCACTGTATCAGGACCCGCGATCGGACATGCCCGCGACCCAGTTCAACATGAAATGGGTCGAACAGGCAGGTCTGGTCAAATTCGACTTTTTGGGTCTGAAGACGCTGACCGTCATCCAGAACGCGGTGGATCAGATCAAGGCCTCGGGGCGGCACCTGCATGTGGCCGCCGACGGGACAGAGCTGTTTGACCCGCCAGAGGGGCTGATTGACGATATCGCCACTATCCCGCTGGATGACGAAGCTTCCTATAAGCTTTACGCCAGTGCCAAGACGGTCGCGGTTTTCCAGGTGGAATCCAGCGGCATGATGGATGCCCTCAAGCGGATGAAACCGACCTGTATCGAGGACATCGTGGCCCTTGTGGCCCTGTACCGTCCGGGCCCAATGGAGAATATTCCCACCTATTGCGAGGTCAAAAACGGGATCAAAGAGCGCGAATCCGTGCATCCATCGATTGACCATATACTTGAGGAAACCCAAGGTATCATCGTCTACCAAGAACAGGTGATGCAGATCGCGCAGGTCATGGCGGGGTATAGTCTTGGTGGCGCGGACCTGTTGCGCCGCGCTATGGGTAAAAAGATCGCAGAGGAAATGGCCAAGGAGCGCCCCAAATTCGAAAAGGGTGCGATGGCCAACGGGGTCGACAAAAAGAAGGCTTCAGAAGTCTTCGACCTTTTGGAAAAATTCGCTAATTACGGTTTTAACAAATCGCATGCCGCGGCCTATGCCGTGGTCAGCTATCAGACCGCTTGGCTCAAGGCGAACCACCCGGTCGAATTTATGGCCGGTGTGATGAACTGCGATATCCACCTGACTGACAAGCTGGCGGTGTATTTTGAAGAGGTCCGCAAACGACTGGAACTGCCTTGGGTGCCGCCTTGCGTGAACCGGTCGGATGCGACGTTCAAGGTGGTGGACGGGGCGCTTGTCTATGCGCTGGGCGCATTGAAGAACGTGGGCATCGAGGCCATGAAACTGATCACTGAAGGTCGAAAGGTCGATGGTGTGGACAAGCCCTTTGCCACACTGTTTGATCTGGCGCGGCGGGTGGATTTGAAGCGCGTGGGTAAGCGTCCGCTTGAGATGCTGGCGCGGTCCGGCGCGTTTGACCAGCTGGATAGCAACCGCCGCAGGGTCTGGAATGCGCTGGACGGACTGGTGAACTATTCGGCAGCAATTCACGAGCAGAAAGCGTCTAACCAAGTGTCGCTTTTCGGAGAGGCGGGCGATGATTTGCCCGAACCGCGTATACTGCCGTGCGACGACTGGGAAGCAGCCGAACGCCTGACCGAAGAGTTCAAAGCCGTTGGATTTTATCTATCAGGTCACCCACTGGATGATTACATGGGGCCGATGAAACGAAAGGCCGCTGGCGGTGGCGTGCCGTTCCTAACGTTGGATGAGCTGACCGCAAAAGTGGCGACCAAGGGCGCGATGAACGCGCGGTTGGCCGGGATAGTTGCCGGGCGCCAAGAGCGTAAATCGGCTAGAGGCAACCGTTTCGCCTTTGCGCAGCTGTCTGACCCGACGGGTGCATACGAGGTTACCCTTTTCTCGGATACGCTGGAGCAGGCCAGAGACCACCTCGAGACCGGATCAAAGGTAGTCGTCGCTGTCGAGGCGACCATGGAAAGCGATCAGTTGAAACTGCTGGCCCGTTCAGTGGCACCTATCGACGCGGTGGTCGCTGATGCAGGAAATATGGGCCTGCGCATATTCGTCGATGAAGCCGCTGCGATCCAAGCCGTCGCAGATGTACTTGCAGGCGCGCGCACGGCGGCCAAATCGGCAGGGAAAGGGCCCATACAATTATGCCTGATGGACCCCAGCCTACCTGGTGAGGTCGCGGTCGATCTCTGCGCCGAATACCCTGTCACCCCAAAGATCAAGGGTGCCATTCGGTCTTTGGCGGGGGTGATGGAGGTCGAAGAAATCTGACCGTGCACATGATCCACACGGTGCTCTGCCGAAAACCTGCGCTTGCATACGAACTTGGCTTCAGTAATGCGGCGGGCGTTCATTTCCGATCACAACGCCGTCGGAACCGGTGGCTTCGCGTTCTCCCTCACGTTGCATCAGCATATGGACGCGACGGGTAAGCGTGGCAATTTCATCTTCCTGACGGGTGACAATATCCGACAAGTCATCAACCGAGCGGATAAGATGGGCTATTTGTTCTTCGAGCTTTTCCATTACTTTGCCTTTGCCAGTCGGAAGTGTTGCGATCTCTAGCAGGTTGTTTGGAGTACGTTAAGAGCTGCGTTACAGCTAATTCAGACTGTATATGTCTCATGCTTTCACAATGTGGTCAGCCGCGCCTACATACCGTCGGCTTGCCCTTGACGGGGGCTTGGGCTAGACGCGAGGCGCGATGTTCAGCCCACAGGATGTGATCCCATGGCCAAGCCAAAAAAGACTTCCCGCCCCAAGGCCGAAACGCCGAAGGGCTT
>LAZR01000982.1_pt1 | contig 19301 bp, 20 predicted proteins | sample 329461 | NCBI WGS metagenome assembly LAZR01 (sample SAMN03002196, study PRJNA259156) | marine sediment metagenome | biome: sea floor; feature: Hydrothermal impacted sediments; material: marine sediment; isolation source: Loki non-amplified sample from Loki's castle hydrothermal vent sediment ...
GGAAAACATCGTGGGCAAAGAGTTAAGCTTGATTATGGCAAATGTTGGGTTGAAGTCCCAATAAGTTTACCTGAAAAGCGATAGTTAAAATAAGTTTAAATTTGATTCTAATAGTTATTGAAATAATATTAAAGGATTCATCTATTTTTAGTGATTAAGTGTGAAACTTCACACTGTTGCTCTATGTAAAGTTTTTATGCTTAATTTATGGATCTTTGCTAGACCTCCCAGGTTATTATTAAAAAATTTGTTTAGAAGTACCTAGTTCATGAAGTTCATTACCCAATGAACTAATATAAAGAAAAAAAATAATTCGAGTTTGAGATTTTTTAAATTTAATGCATTTCTTTAACCATCAAATTCGTGTTGTAAAATGTAACGTTCAGGTGGACCCGTAATTCCAGATTCTTTCATTCGTTCTTGAAGCTCAGGAGACTCCATGAATGCTTTGAATTTTGGCGGATCATCAATTTCCATTAAAATCCAAGCTTCATTTCGATTCCCCATGGTAGTAAACACACGCCAACCTTTAGCACTTGCTCCTTTTCTTTCTTCTGCGGCTTTGTTGAACACATCTTTCCATTCATCATAATCCTTATAATTTACTTTTACTAATGAAAACGGCATAAGATATAACCTAATTTTTGTTAATTAATTGATATTATTCAAATACACTTCAAATACACGATATTTTTATATTTAAATTTCTCTATAATAAAATAAAAAGGTGAAATGATTAGGTATTTCAAATGCGAAATCATCTAGATTTAAAGTTAACACTTTAAAATTATTTTAATTAGGATTTTGAGATGATCTCTTTTAGAATTCGATTAAAATTAAAAGCAGAAGCTAGAAACACATATTGCTTCTTACTTTTTTCTTCTTCGGCTTTATTACTCTCAATAAAATCCTTAATATCCTCTAACAAAACTTCAAATAATTCACGTAATTTCCGGTATTCTAATTCACACAAAAACATAATGGAATTAAATGATTCATTTTCTCTAAATATCTCTTGAATTAACTGAGCTACGGAATTAGAATTACTAATTATTTCATAAAACTTGAGTTTTGAATCAGTAATGTTTTTACTGTAAATTTCCAAAATTTTTTCTCCTTCAATAATATCCAGGGTTAATTTAATCTCTCAACACTTATAGTCGGAAAACTGATAAATAGATACACACATCTTTCTAAAACTGAAAATTATTTAACTTCTAACTTGGTTTATTAACCTTAAACAAAAAGTTTTTTTTCTTTTTAATCTTTTATCTATTCTTTTTTATTTCTAAACTTGGGAAGTAACCTACCAGTCTTTTCCATATATTCTTCGTAGTCTTTGCTGTAAATTTTCTTGAGATTCTCTTCCTCACATCGGGCGGCTTTTGTTATAATTGTAAACTTACCTTCTCGACCGCATTCCTTGAGATCAGAGTTTGTAAAGACAGTAAAAGCCATAAGATATAAAAAGGACAAGTAGTTCAGTGTTATAAGAAGAAACCCTAATGGAATGAGGATAAAACTGAGGTATAGAGGGTGTCTTATGAATGCATATAAGCCAGTCGTCATCATCTTTCTCTCGTAGGTTGCTTTGGAATATACATGTCTGATAACTGTTTTTCCCGTTATAAACATTAATATATAACCAAAAAAAATTATGGTTAGGCCCACTATCTTGAGATAAGTGTCAAGGGGATTAAAAAATGATAAGTATGGAGAATATAATATTCCCATCCTTGAGTATCAGACCATCAATGATAAACAATAAAGGGAGGAATATTAGGATGGGGCTGCGTGCTAAGGCCCAAAGTTTAGGTGCAATCTTTATCTGAGCCTTTACAGAACGTTTCGCTTCAAGTTCTTTTTTCCTATCTTCAGTCAAGAATTTATTTTCCCAATATCGGTCCACGACATATTCTGTTAATAAATAATATATAAAAATAACTAAAATTAATAATGTTAAGAACTTCATCTGTATCACGAGATCACCTTACAACAGGCAGCTCATTTTCTTCCTGAGATTTTTTAAAATAGATTATCATATTTAATTCTTTTATATCAATGCCTTTCTTTATATTATTAAAAAAAATCCAATCAAAAATTAAAACAGTTCACTAATTTCTTTTGTATCACAAGTAAAAAATCTTTAGATCATTGGTTAGTATTTTTTACTATTAATGGATTAATATGTTTTCTTAGAAGGCAGTAGATTTACAATTCTATCTTAAATCTCTTGACAAAAATATTATAAGATCAAAGTTCTTATTATCTTATTAGGCATTAAATTGGGTTAAATGCTAAAAACAAAAATCATAAGTGGAAAACAATTGTTACTTTCCTCAAATAAAGATATTGGAGATAATGAAGTAAACACGCTTAAAATTCTTACTAATCTAGATATAGGGTATATAAAAGTTGACAACGAGGGCATAATAACGAAACATAACCTTACTTATCCCAAGATTTTTGGTTATGATTCTTCAGCCGATTTAGTTGGTACAAAAACATTAGATTATTGGTTAAATCCTGAGGAAAAAGAAAAGATTAGAAGGAAACTTTATAAAAATGGTATTGTGAAGAAATACATAGCCACCGCTAAAAGATTGGATGGCAAAAAGATCTTTTTACAAATTAACTTCCAATTAAATAAGAATTTTAATGGAAATCCCATTTCTTCTGAAAGAACTTTTATCGATGTAACTCAGCGAATAATGACAGAGCAGAGATTAAAAGAATCTGGTGAGAAATATCGAAGATTATTTGAATCCAGTACTGATGGGATTGTATCTACAGATATGGAAGGGAGGTTAATTGATTTTAATAAAGCTTTCCTTGAAATGTTAGGATACTCAAAGGAGGAACTGTTACAGCTAAATTTTAGAGATATAACACCATCAAAATGGCATGAAATGGATGATAATTTATTATTTAAACAATTATCAGAAGGGAAAGGAAGAGGTGTGTATGAAAAAGAGTACATCCGAAAAGATGGTACTATTTTTCCGATAAATATCCGATTTTGGATTTTAAATGATGAACAAGGAGATCCTAATATTATGTGGGCTATCGTAAGAGATATTACTTCCTGGAAAACAATTGATGACGAGAGAAAAGAACTAAGCGAGTTAAAAACTGAATTTCTTAGAAGAGCATCTCATGAATTGAAAACACCCCTTATTTCAATTAAGGGATTTTCGGAGTTGATTTTATCTTCATATAAAGAAGAATTAAATCCCGAAGTCATTTCCAATTTGACAGAAATAATCAAAGGGTGTAGACGACTTCAGACCATAATAAATGATCTCTTACATGCATCTCGACTTGAAACAATTGATCCAAAACCAAGGTTGGAAGAGGAAGATTTGACTTTTCTTATTAAATATTGTGTAAATGAATTGAAGTCTGTTATTGTAAAAAGGAGACATTCTGTTAATCTGGAAGTTCACGACTCTTTAATCGCGAGATTTGAAAAAGAAGAAATCCATGACGTAATCTCTAACTTACTAATTAATGCTATTAAATATACTCCCCCAAACGGAAAGATAAATATAAAAATGGAGCTGCTTGAAGACACTGTTATAATTTCCGTCAGTGATAATGGTATTGGTTTTAATCAATACCAAAAAAATTCAATTTTTAAACAGTTTGGGAAGATAGAAAGATACGGTCAGGGATTAGATCTTGGTATAGATGGTACAGGGTTGGGATTATATATTTCTAAAAGGATCGTGGAATCTCATGGTGGTAAAATATGGATGGAATCGGAAGGGATAAATCAAGGAAGTACGTTTTATTTTTCAATACCACTGTAATAAAAGTTAAATCTCTTCAAATGAGGAAATAGAAAGGGAACTCACCCTTCCTTAAAGAGTAGATAAAAACCCTGAAACCGTTTCTTCTGATTCTGCATCAACTAATTTTTGATCTAGTTCACCAGCTATAAAATCAAATTTATATGTACATTTGGGATCACCCAACATGACGCAAGCTATCTCTTCACCATTAACATCAATTTGTAATATTTCGAATAATCCGTTGAATATTCCTTGGTAAAGTAAACATAGGTTTTTAGCCATGATATTCTCTCTTTCCTCACAAGCAAGAGATTCTTCTATGTGGATTAAGATATGATCTTTTTTAAATAAACATCTTATGTGTCCATATCCCATGAGCTCTAACGCTTCAAGTGAACCAAGGAATACTTCTTTTTTTATTTGCATAGGTTCATTACTCCAATCTTTATTGGAAAAGAAATTTTCCATAAATGTTTTTCCTAATGTCTTACCAACCCAAATAAGTATATCATTAGAGTTTGAGCCCGCAAATTCAGAAAATTCAATTAAATCGATCGGCCTTAACATGATAAGTTTAATATCTTTTTTTTTGTCACCAAAAAATAATTGGCCAGTTTTTTCATCAATATTGATTTGCAGATCTTTTTTCAATCGTTTTTCCATATTCATACCCTAATTAGAATAATCAAGAAACAAAATAATTCAAAACAAGATGTTATTTCTTATAATAGAAATTTAAACGGCTAGATATTTAAATTTAATGATTGAATTATTCGTAATATTTAAATTAAAGCGCTTTCAATTGAAATTCGTGGTGAATCTCCACTTTCAATTAGAAATTAATTCGAAAATCATTTCGACCGTTGATTCAACATTAAAATTGGTTTTTACTGATGTAAAAATAAATTTCCAGTTCCTATTCTGTATTCTTTCAAAATTAAAATAAGAATTTACCTCTCCTCTTAAATTCAGGAGATGAGAATTATTGTCATCATTAGTATCTTTTACAAGATCAGTTTTATTACCTAATATTAAAAGCGGAATACCGTTCAAACCACTGTTATTCAATACATCCCAAAACTCTTTCTTTGATTCCTCGAATCTTCTTTGATTAGCAATATCGATCATATAGACGAGGATGTTCGAATCTTGAAGGCCTTCAAGCCATTTTGATCTGAAAGATTTTTGGCCTGGCATATCCCAAATTGACAAAAGCCCTTTTTCTTCTGCTTGAATATGTTCTATATTGAACTTTCTCGTAGGTGTGAAAGAATTTTCCCTAAATTCTCCAGTTTTTAATTTTTGTACGAAACTAGTCTTTCCTACATCATCGATTCCAAATAGAAAAACCTTGAAAAATGATTCTCTCTGATAATTGTATTCAATTTCCTGAGATCTATCAATAATTTCATCTCCGTATCTTCTAATATCAATGAACATTGAAATGAGGAGATTTTCAATTTCAATTTCTTCTTCAAAAAAGAAATTAGTGCCATTATTAAAGGATTCAGTTAATAATTCTTCAAAAATGTCGCGATAATCGTATGGATTATCCTCCTTCTCGAAAATTAGACCAATGATAATGTTTTCGTTAATACAGGAAGTAAAAATATTGAGGTCATTTATATATTGAGCAATGGGTTTTTCAATCTTATAATATTTTGAGGTTTTACTTTTGTTGGTGTCTTTTGATTCTTGTAGACCATGACTTTTTATAATATCTTTGACAAGAATTTTGTTATTGATATCAAAGATCTCATTTGGGTAACAAAAAATATTTAGATCTTCCAAATCTTTAAACTTCTTGCCCTTTAAAAAGAAGATATTATTTAGCAATTAATTTTCCGATATTCTTAATTCCTATGAGTTTGAAAATAAAAATACCTTAAAAAAAGTTTGGAATCTTGTTTTAAATGCTTTTAAAGTTTTGTGTTTATTTTAAAAGCACGCATTCTATTGGGGGGGATTAAAAAACCAAATTGACAAATTAAAAAAAGATTTAAATTTTATTGATCATCTTTTTCTTCTTCTTTTTCTCCTAATGGTAACTCTTTCGAGTCTTCACTAGGATGCTCATTTGAAGGCTCAACAGGTTCCAGGTTTGTTTCTGAGCTTCTTTGCTCAGAAGCCTCTGAGGAGTCTACTTTAGCACCCACAGGGGTTTCACAAACCGGACAACGGTTCCATCCGGGTCTTAAAGAATAACCACACTTTAAACACTCTTTCATATCCTTATCAGCTTCCCACTCAGGAATATCCAAACCTCCTTGTCTTTTACGAGCTAATTCATGTAATTCTGATTCTTCCCACACTTCCATTCCTTCAGGTAATCCAGTTCCTCGTTCGGTAGCAAATTTTTTTAATTCTTCTTCATTCCATGCTGGCATATCAGGTTGAGATACCAATCTTTTTTGTGCTTCAACCGCGAGTTCTTCAGCAGTCCAAGCTTTTAACTCTTGCCCCCCTGGAGTTCTTATTGTACCCGCTTGCTGTGATGGTGATTGACCAGAAATTGGTTGAGTTTGAGGTGATGTACTAGTTTTTGGGGTTTTACTGCATTCTGCCGAAAATCTTAGGATAGCTTCAAAACATCTCGAAAATTTATTAGTATCATCCCCCTCATCGATTGTTAGCAATAATGTTGTGCTATCCTTAGTTAGTGGTAGGGCGATACTGAACACGGCAATGTCTGAAGGTGTGTGATTTGATTCTATACTGGAAGTTATTCTTTCCATCGAATTCATAAGTTCACTATCGTTCATTAGAAAATCACATATAGGATCGCCATGTCTCTGGTAAGCTTCATGATATTTAGCAAGATGATTTCTTGTTATAACAGAATCTAAAGAATTAATAATTGCACTCACATAAGAATGAATTTGAGTCTTAGAATCCTTTTGAGACTCATCGAGTTTATATCCTCCTAAATCGATCGTTCCCATAATTGGAGCAAATAACGGTTTTTCGTCTTTTATTTTTCCAAAAATGGTAGGTCTTGATATAACACTTTTAATTTCTCCATAATATGCAATCACATTATCTAAAAGCTCAGCTTTTTTATCAAAAACTATGCGAGGAACAGTTCTAAATAAAATATCAACCCAAGGCATTTCTTTGACAGGTATTATAGCTACACACGTCTTTTCAACTAATTCACGTAATTTTTTAATATAACTTTTCAATTCTTTCTTGATGTCTCCATATTCCTCGTTTTCTAATTCTTTAGTTGCTTTTTTTTCGAGGGCTTTAAACTTTTCTTCATTTATCTTAAGATTTCCACCAAAAGATTTAACTTCCTCTACGATGTTCTCCTTCATAATAGCTGTAGCGTTATCAATTGCATTTTTCTGAAAATCCGTGAGCTCATGTTCAGCACCGGAAACTAAATATTCATAAGGATCAAAGTCTAATTTATTTACAAAAACTTGAAATAATTTTTGTTCTGACAATTCCCTTCCCTTTAAATCTGCTATAATTTTGATATAAAGATACTTATAAATATAGCAAAGGAATGCATATAAAAATTTAATTGAATCCAGCATTAATTAGCATTATTAACATTTCGAAATAATTGATCCTTCTATTCCACAAACCAAATTACAACGAGTACCAAAATGAAAAAATCAGACAATTTAGTAGATAATTGAGATAAAAACATTAGAATAGGCTTTATTTCTAATATATCTGAGCTTGTAAAGCCGAATATTGAAGATAAATTGGGTGATGAAAAAAACATCAAAATTTTATTTTCAGCTAAGAAATCCTATGTGAGGTATATTCACTTTCAATGATTTAATAAGGTGGGATGAAACTTTTGAAAAAATAAAGCATCTGGTTGAAAGAAATATGGTTTTTTAAACTTGGTGAATCCGGAGGAAGAGTATTGAGATTTGTTCCTTTTTTTTAATCCTAATTTTGATTAAATGAATAGTTATTTAATTCAAATTTATATGAATTAAATTGAAAAATCGATTACGATTATATAAACAAATAAACATTTTTTATCAGTGAATTTATTTTTTTTGAATTTTTTTTAATCTGAATTTGAAAATTGCTGAAAATTTTTTATTCACTTAATAAATCTGGATCCCAAATTTTAACTCATGAGATTTGAGGAGTACAGAAATCATCTAAAAATTAATGTATTAATAAACATTTCGGAATTGGAAAGGGATGACAAAAGAGTACTCCTTCAAATATATTAATCCGATAAAAAAAATGTTTATATACTATCTAATCATTCAATATCATATAAAAATAATTGTGGTTTAAGGCGATTGTTTTAGAAAGGAGCTTAGGCTCTATTCCCACTTTTGGTTTTTATTGAGGAGAATTAAATTGAAAATAGTTACCGTTAACATTCCGGAACCTTATCTTGAAAGTATTAAGAGATTAATAGGAGAAGGCGGTTTATACCCATCTAGATCCGAACTTATTAGATGTGCGGTTCGAGAATTCCTGATAAAAGAATTAAAAAATGCGAATGAAATTATAAAATATAACGAAGTTGAGGTTGAGGAAATCGACGATAAAAATTTCGTTAGAGTGCCTGTCGAAACGATAGATAGTAACAACGAACCGGTTAGAGAGTTCAAAACTTACAAAATACTCAAGAGACTTGAATATTGAATTTTGAAAGGATTTTTGGGTAAGAAAAAACCAATCTTTCCTCATTTTATTTTTTTTTGTTTTCTCTCCATCGGGAATTAGAATTTACCTAATAAAGCGTTAATTTTTATAGTAAGAAATAAAAAGGATAATATCATTAAATTCTAAGGTAAATTTGAGTTAGTACACCAAGGTTATTTATATTTCTCCTAAAATAGATTCTGATCAAGAATATTATAATCCTAAATTTATGGAATGGGGCATTATTAATTCACTCGAAGTTCTAAACAATCATCAAAACAAAATTCCTTAACATCTAAGTTAAGTTTGTTTCTTTAACAGTTTCAAGGTTATAAATAATACCATTGAGTCTTAAGTATTCAATTCCGAACACTCCTCATAATTGAGACTTAAGAATATGAATAATAGCTTTCTTTAGATTGGTGGTTAAATCTCTGAATTTTACGTGTTTCATGGGATATTTGCTGGAATGATTGTTCTTAACCATTATATGAAGGTCTAAACCGTCATCGAAATAAAATTCTTTGACATCTGAGCTTAATTTGTTTTTTATCTTTTCCATCTTTTCATTAATTCCGTCTATTACATTAAAGGCAAACTGTTCTTGTTTTAGATTCTGACCCTCTCTCATTTCTTGGTGTTTGGTGAGTAAGGGTTTATTAACTTGTTTCACATAATAAAGGATGTATGCTACTAATTTTTTGATTCTATTTTGATGCTTCCGAATCAAATTATTGTTTGTGGCTTCTATGATTTTTAAATAGAGTTCTTTTCTTTCATTATGAAGGCTTTTAACATCTGCTTCCATAACTGTAGTAAGATTAAAAACAATTTGACCGTTCTCTAACCGTGAATCTCTTAATCCATTTAATCGAGATCTCTTTTTAATAAGGTCGATAAGCAAGGGGAAAAGCCTATCATATTCACTATTTAGGTCTTGAGTGAATAAATCTTTTTTAATTGATAAATCATCTAATTCTTTTTGTGTTATTTTATCTTTATCTTTCTTCTTCTTAATTGGGGTGTTTTTCATCTTGAGTCTTAGAGTTTCTAAGTAATCAATAAGTTGGCATTTTTCCTGTGAGATATCTTCGGATGTAAAATTGAGTAGTGAGCAAATATCTTGAATTTCGGGGGTCTCCATCTGAGCAACTTTGTTTGAAATGATTTGGAATTTGATGGCATCAGGCAACATTCTGAAATCTATGATTTTGAACCCTGACGGGAAGTCTTTATTTAATTTACTTATCTTCTTTTGGCAATTTTTTCTTTCTGAGTGTAGCATAGGCGGGTACTAAAATCAGGATTGAAATACCTCCTCTTAAAATGTTATGGGCTGCATATAATGGAGCCCAAGACGCTCCAATTAGGACAAAAAAAATTATTCCCCATATTGGAAATCCTAGACACATACCCCCACCTATAATCCATGCAATCTTATAAATGGTTGTCTCAAATTTTGATTTTCTTATGTAAAAAATGCTAAGAAATATTAAAGGGTAGATAAATGTAATTAACAGGGCAATTATAAATTGTATAGAACCAAGAAAAAAACCTATCCAGTTAATCATCATTATCATCATATATGCCCCAACGTTAACCCATAACCATTACTTTTTAAATTCTGTCCAGAAGTTCGTGATTTTTTCTTTCAGCCTCATAATAACCATACCTTAAAGTATATTAAGACTAAATATCAATACGTTAGCAAGCACCAATCCATTCACAAACATAACCGCAACCTAGATCAAATAACTCCCATAAATCCACTACCAATACACAGACAGGACAAAATGGAATAAAGACAAGACATGCGATAATGCAACCTCCTAAAACTGCTAATTCGCAACCCGCAATACAAATAATACATGTTAAGAAATTCCCACCACCGCCACCATTTCCGGGATCGTGGTAGTCTGCTAAAACTGCAGAACTCTCAAGAATTTGCCAATCATATTCAAAAAGTTGTTCTTTCACTAACGATGAGATTGATTTAATTTCCTCTGCCAAAGTATTATATGAATAAGATAATTCCATCAAATCTCCATTTTTAGACGCTTTATAGATGTTCGCCATTTCCTCAGCAATTTCCCCTAAAATCAGAAACTTTTGCGATAGTATAACAGGTTCATTGAATTGTACAAATTCCATTGAGGTTGAGTGTTTTCCTTTAGTGGGTGTATAGCCTATAAATGTACGAGTTCTATTATAAGTTTCTGTATTTATAGGATTCAAATGAGTATTAATGGTTAATTTATATTCTTCATGCTGCTTTGAATATTTAAATTGGTAGGATTGAACTTCAATATTTTCCCCAATGATTATTGATGATAGGAAATGAGCAGTTTCATTAAATTTATTAGTAACTTTCTATTTTTCTTAAATCTTTCTGACTGAACTAATGGTTTATAGGGTAGTTTATAGAGATTTTCTTAAATAACATAATAAAAATTTCCTATTACAAAATGTAATTATTGGCAGAATTAAAATGGCTAAAAGCGAAATGATGGAAATATTCCGAGGATCAAAAGAGATCTTGTCTTCTTTACAAAATAATCTAATTAAAAGACTACGAATGTATGCATTACTCTTCTTACTAACTTAATATAATTAGAAATTTCAGATAGAAAAGTAATGAAATATAATAACGGTATTCTCTCTGGTGATCTTTTTGTTTAAATCCAATCAACTGAAGTGGCACGTTTAGGATACGGTTTAACTTCATTTATATAGTCATTCAAGAATCCTAAATTTATAATTACCTTTTTTTTTATTTTCCCTTTAATTACAGAAGAGATTTATGGGCTTTATTAAAAAAATTTAAATAATATTAATATCTACATTATTGTAAATTAGTGTAATATAATTTCAATAACCAAAATCCGTGAATGAGATATATGGAAGAGAAGAAAAAAGTAGGAATCAATCTTAAAAGGCTATCTGCAATTCCTTTAGAAGAATTAAAAAAAATAAGGTTAAATGATCTCTGGGTGATGGAGCCAAGAGAAAAATGGGCAGACCCTAAAGCACGACTGTGTGGGAGTGGGGATACTTGCATTGCATAAATAATATCTCTAAATATAATTAATGCATTGTAAAGTGATAAGATTTTAAAAAGATTAATTTTAGATTAATAATTAGAAGATATCTATTACAAAGAATGACTTATACTAGTTCAAATTATAACTTTTGGATTAGACTTGGTGAAAGTGATACATCGTATCTATTCAATAGTTTGCAAGGTGGTCTTCTACGTATCCCTAAAAAAATAAAGAATATTGTAGAAGAACTCACTAGTAATTGTTTTGAATTAAATGATATGCCCGTACATATTAAAAATATTGCAGAACTATTGATCAATGGAGGATTCATCATACCTGAGATCATTAATGAATTAGATATAATTAAAAAAAGGTTTTTTTCTCCTCCTATTCCCAAAACCTTCTATTTAACCATTGTTCCTACTCTTAATTGTAATTTAAGATGCAGATATTGTTATCAGAAACATTTAGATATATCTATGAGTCAAGAAGTATGTAAAACAATTATAAAGGAGATAGAAAGAAGAATTAAATCCCAAAATATAGAGGAACTTAAAGTAGAATGGTATGGTGGTGAACCTTTATTAAAATTAGGTCTAATAAAACATCTTTCAAGAAATATAATGAATTTAGTTAAAAAGTATAACATTTCTTATGAAGCATCCTTAGTTTCAAATGGTACACTTTTAAATTCAAAAACAGTAAAAATTCTCTCAAAAATCTGCATTAAAAAAATTCAAATTACACTTGATGGCCTTCCGGAGATACATAATTTAAACAGACCTTATATGGATGGATCTCCCTCATTTGAAGATGTTATTCGTGGTATAAAAAAAGCTTCAAAGAAATTTATTATACATCTTAGGATAAATGTAGATCGTTATTCATTAAAGAAAGCTTTTGAATTTTTAGACAATATTGAAAAATATGAAATTTTTAAAATTAAAAAAAATGTAAGGCCTTATATAGCAATGATTGGACCTCTTACTCCTAATTGTTTAAATACATGCAAAAGAGCAATCGACCCAAAAGATTGGTATTTTTATGTTCTAAAATTTCAACAAGAATTGTGTAAAAAGTTTTCCGATATTAACCCAAAGGAGATACTCGAATATCCTAAAATTCTCCATAAACCATGTGGAGCTATTTCAGAATGGTCAGTATGTGTTCATCCTTCTGGGAAAGTATTTAATTGCGGACTTGAGGTTGATAATCTTCAACTAAGTGGTGGATTTATATGGGAACCTTATTGGGAACATCCCATTTATAAAAAATGGACAAAATATAATATTTTTGAGAATAAAAAATGTGTCATTTGTCGGTATTTGCCAATTTGTATGGGAGGGTGTCTAAAGCATACTTTTAATAAAGAAGGTTTTTTTAAAAACAATGCTTGTAAGCATTGGTATAATTATTTAGAACCTACTATAGAAGAATTTATAAAAATTGTTGAATAACTAAACTCTTTTTAAAAATATTAGATTACATGCAAGGTAATATTTATAACATTAATGAGTTAGAATAGGAATAATTCCAATACGATAATGTTCCAAACGTATCGTATGTTATATTTAGAGTCAAATCAATTTTCCCATACATGGTAAACGCTTTAACGTATGTAAGAAGGGAAAAAAAAAAAAAAAAAAAATTTTAAATAAGTCCAGTAAGAAATTACAAAAGTAAGAAAAATTGTGGTTACTAATCCTATTCCACTCTTAATTATTATACCCCTTTTACTGGTATGAATCATATTCTTAACTTTACCAATATAACTTTGAGTTTTTTTCCTTTATGATTCAACATATTCAATATATTAATGCATTATACGACAGGGCTTATATTCAACATTTTTGTGGGTTTTCGTTAGGGGTGATATTGATTTTCCAATTTTATTGGGATATAGTTATTGAAAATAATAATAAAAATAATAATACAAATAATCTCATAGAATTAGAAAAATAATTTCAATTGCAAACCTACGGCAGCAATCTAATAAATTTGTCCATAATTACGAGAAAAGATGAGATTATTAGAAAAATCATTCTGTTAATCTATTTTTGAGATAAAAAGTTATTATTGGTTTAAAATTTATTTTCTCTCAGATTTTGGATGAGATTTTCACAAAGAATAAATTTCCATCCTAAAATAAAATGCAAAATATTGTTAAAATATGCCCTATAACAAAAATGATAAGATAATTGTTAAGGTATCATAAACGCCTTGCGTTATTACCACAGGTATGAGCTTTTCCTTCCTTCAGTGATAAATTTCTGAAATAAGGCTAAAAACAGTTTCTTCAGGTTCATGACTGACGTATCTAACTTCTTTCATGAGTCATTGACTTACAATATTTTTGGCAAAATTATATATTCATATTAATCAAGGTAATTTATAAAAATAATTATTATAAGAATATTTGGGAAAAATTCCACATATTTAATCTTCATTCTTTAAATACTCATAGCGTATACATATAGTATAGAAACTGGATCTCTAATTCATGAAAGTGGAGTTGAACAGTTCACTTGATCTTAGTTAATTTTAAAATTTAAAAAAGATTAAAAGTCTAATATGGAATCCTCTTTAGATGAAATGGTAAAAAATTTTAAATTAGAAATAGAGCACTTAAATAAGAAATTTTCTCTGAAAAGAACCTATAAAATATTAAAAAATAATGAAAAAGGAAAATTAATTTCGGAATGATAGATAAATATCTTCAGCGAGAGATTGTTCTTGATAAAAAGGAACCGAAGGAAATTAAGTTTATTGAGGATCCTTATTCATTCGATAAATGTGAACGATGTGAGAAAAAAACAACTGAAATAATTATGTCAGTTTTTAACACTCAAATGATTTGTTTAGAGTGTTCTGAAAAGGAAAATGAAAATAAAATACATAAAGAAAAAAAAGGAAATAGAAATTATTAAACTGACACTTTATTTTTTTCCAATATCCAAGAGTCAATAATAAACGATTGCGTTGACCCCATAACAGAATTATACGTTGATTTTATAGTAGATTTTGGAAACCAATACTCACTATTATTGCTCATTTGGAGAAGGATCCCCTTTTCAGTCTCACCTTTAATAATCCCCTCAATTTTTTTAACTTTATCCCCGAGATCAAGTTCTTCTACAATCTCTAAATTGTCGTTGACAATATTTTTCTTACTAGTATAATTATTAGTATCTACAGGGACATCATTGGCCTTGGGAGTCGTCTCATTCAACTTTCCAGAACTCGTAGCAAATTCGATTTTTTCAGCGAGAATATGATTAACTAACATTGAATGAAGTCTTAATAAAGAAAAAAATTGTTAGGATTATACATGAACTGGTTTCAATAGGAGGAAATTATATAAGAGTCACACTTGGCTCATTGTTCTCATCTCTTTTAACTTTATACACCAAGGCTGGCTGGAACTTTATGTATTTTTTGATAAAAGTACAAATAATAAGTTGTTGATTTCTAAATAAAGCAGAAAAATAATCTTTCATAATGACAATATTTTCAGAATCTAATAATTCATTTGGTTCATCGATTAAAAAGAAAGTTCTCCTATTAGATATTTTTATAAGAAGACTTAAAATAGCTAAAATTAATTTACTCCTTTCACCTCCACTTAAAATGAAAGTTGGATAAGTTTCATCATTCTTTAGAGATTTTAATTTTGGAATGCCCTTCTCATCCAAAAAACTGTAGAAATCTTCATTTTTAAAAATCTTTTGGGATTTTATCTTTAACTCTTTATTAAAATAATCTCTAAACAAATTAAAAAGAATTATCTTGTTTTCTCCTAGAAAAATAACTTCTTTATTGATTTTCTGTATTTTTTTTTTTGTAAATCTAATATTTCTATTACAGCTTTGAATGAATTCCAATAATCTTATTTGATTCTTTAATTGCCTTTTGAGGAGTTTATAGTCCAATTGAAAATATTCAACCCAATCATCATAGGTTATCTCTTCTAAATACCATTCACTTAATTCAATATAATCTTCATAAAACTTAAAGTGCAGATCTAATCCTTTTATCTTTTCAAAATAGGCTTTGAGAGTGTTGCGGTATTCATTAAACTCAGAACTTAATTCAGTTATATATATTAATAATTCTGCTAGTTTCTGTTCGAAGGGTTTAAATCTCTGATTGAATTCATTTGCAATCTCATTTCTATTAGCCGATAAAATACCTTGTTCTTCTTCAAGTAGTTGAATTTTATCATTAAAATCTTTAAATATTTCATCTATATCATTTTCATTTTTCATTAAATTTAAGATATTCTTGATGTTATTGATTAATTTCTCATTTTCTTCACTGTAAGAGACATTTTGTTTTCTTTGAATCAAATTTGAGATAGTAAGTAATAAGACATAATTAATTGTTTTTAGACTTAAAAACATCCTTGAGTTATCGATATAACTACTAATTTCTTTTAGATCAATCTTAATTTCGGATTTATTCTTATCAATTAAGTTGAAAAGATATCTAAATAAAGGATTTTCGAAACATAATTTCAGCCTGTCAATTAAATTCTTTCTAATAAATATTTGTAGGTTTAGACGGCTTTTTAACTTTTTATATTCTTGAAGTTTATTATCCTCCATTATTGATTTAATTAACGAGTATGTTTCTTTTGGATTACCATCCAATAAATGTCGTAGAGGATCAAATCCGTTAGAATCAGATGGGTTAGTCGTCTTACGGTAAGCTTGGACTGAATTAACAACCTCACTAATTCTTTTCCTCCAAGTATGTTTACTAAAAGGTTCCTTATAGGTCTCCCCCTTCTCTGTCCATTCTAAAAGTTCATAGAAATCTTCTGGTAAATATTCTCTTCTTTTGTATGTTGTAGGAGTCATAGACTCATTACATCTAGCAGACTCACATCTTGGAAATGAATCTCTACCTATGAAATCAGTCTTGTAAAGCTTTTCCAGACAACTGTCATCATATTCGGCTCCACATTTCTGACATATGTAAGCCGGTTTGCCAAAGACTGTGCTACTACAGCTTTCACAGTTAAAATATCTCCCTGTACCAAATTTATAATCCTCATTCTTATTTATAATGTCATAAAGGGTTTCATAAAACAAATTCTTGAGCAATTCAAATGTAGAAAATGCTATTTTTATGTTTTTTTCTTTCCTTTTCATATTCTTTATTATAACTAATCCATCAATCAATAGCAACCTTAATTTATTGGCATAAAACAAATCTACTTCATCTGAATCTGAATTAAAATACAGCTTTTCTATATTCCAGAATAGATCATATTCTTGATATAAAGATGAATAGATGTCATTTTTTTCAAATAATATACCTAATTCTTTGAATTTATTAATTATTGGAGTAACCAAGTTTTCTCTGGAGATTGAGAATTTTATACTCTTTATTTCGGGATTATCTATAAACGAGTAATACTTTGGGTCTATATGACTCAACATATCAACTTGATTTATAAACAATTTTTGATTTCCATTTCTCCCCATAATTCTATCTATTTCTACGTCTTTTTCCCCACATTTTAATTTTAAAATAACTTCACATTCTTTTTCGCCAAATTTTATTAACCAAGGATTCAAAACAAATATGTTTTCAACATAAGGATAAACCTCAAGAGTGAACGTATAATATCGTAATAAAGCAAACAAAATTGCTTCAATGATAGTAGTTTTTCCACTTCCATTTGGTCCATAAATTATGTTAATGCCGTTTTCAAATACAACCTTCTCATTTGAATATGATTTAAAGTTTATTAATTCCACTGATTTTATAAATACGGGATTTTCTGAAATAGTAAGAATGGATTTAAATCGGTTAAAATGTTTTTTATAGATAATATCTTTATATTTCTTTTTAAAAGTATTTACATATTCTTCCACAAGAGTAAAAGGTTGTTCAATTTCTTCTTTTTCTCTATTTATAACCCCAAATAAGTAATTCAGGTTTGAGTCTTTTGGGATAAACTTGACAAACCAATCATTATAAGAATTAATTATTTTTTTAAGTAATTCAATTCTTATTGTTTTTGATTCTTTGCTCTTAGCTTTACCTATATGAATATATTTAATGTACCGTGAAATATCTAAATCAAACGAATCTTTATATTTAGAATTTAAAAGATTTTTTAGAAATTTGAGAGGAATATAACCAAATGGTTTATTTCTATCAATCTTAGTCCAATAATGGAAATCCCTTCGGTCAAACTTTTTTACAATGTTCAGAGATTCGCTAAATTGAAGATAAGTTAACCCTGATTTTTTGATTAATCCAAATTTTCCAAAGATTTTATCTAGAAACTCTTTATCAAAAAAGATTAGTATTTCTCTGGTTCGGAAAATTTCTTTGAATCCGTTTAAAGTAACATTATCTCTAGGATCATATTGTGCAAAATCAAGTAATTTATATTTATCCCAAAATAGCAAGATGTTTAAAATGGAATTATAGTCTGAGAGAAAGAAGTAATCTCCTTTCTGGGCTAATTTTATTTTAATTGAAAGTCGACCGAAATATTTACTTATTAAGTTAAAGAATTTTTCCCTCTCTTGTTCATTAAATTCAAAGTTCTTTGGAAAATTATGACGTAATGTACTTTTAACTGAGCTTCTTGATGATTCTTCTAATTTTTTGTTTTTTATAAATACCAGACTGCTTTTAAAAAGAAATTGAAATAAATACGAAGCATACTTTTCAATTGTCCCTTGCGCCTTCTCTTTACTTTTATCTATTTTATTTAATTCACCTAGGATAATTGAGATATCAGGTTTTTTTCCATAAATTTTTTCAAGTGTTTGTCTAATTTTTCTAAAATCTTCAAAAAATTCCATGTTAAATATTTATAATTTATAACTATTAAGGTTTGCATAATTACACACATTCTAGACAAAGAATGAAATATGTCAGGATTTTGTGTAATTACACATAACTTATATGTTAAATTGTTATTATTTATTTTAATAAAAAGAAAATAAATGAGGTGGTATTTTGAAGTTTGAAAATATAAGAAAAAAATTAGTAAATTTGGAAAAAAGTCTTTTTTTTGCTCAGACAGTTCTGTTGGATACGGCCAATATTATTATAAAATACGGTATCAAAGGATACCTCTCATTAATTCAGCAAATTAAGGCTCACAAACCAATAAAAGTGATTGGGAAAATGGATGCTTCTGCTAAATATATAATTAAAGAAAAATTTAATAGATTAGTGAAAATATTTAAAGAGATAAATAAAAAAATATATAGGAGAGTATAAAATGTCAGATGGATTTAAAGGGTTTCAAGGGTTTCAGGGATTTCAAGGGTTTCAGGGATTTAAAGGATATAAAGAAGAAAATAAAAGATATAAATACGATCGCAGGAAAAGGAAGAAAAAACCAGCACATGAATATCCAGCACATGAATACCCAGCACATGAATATCCAAAACATGAGGGTAATTGAGATTAGGTTTAATTTTAAAATATTGTAAAGGGTTAAAGAAAAAATAGATTTAATAAGTAAAATCCATGAATATCTAGATAAACACCCCTATACTGGAAAAGTACTTTCATTTAAATCATATTTCGATGTTATGACTCAAATCAACGATGGAAAAGAGTTGGATGATTATGAATTAAAAATTGTAATTAAAATATCACTTCTCGTAAGTGGACTAATTTCAACTTCTCGATGAATTACTATATCTTGAGATAGATCATCATATAAATGATTTTTTACATAATCAGAAAAATCATCTTCGACAACCGGTCTAAATTCTCGGTTACCAAAATGATCCCATAAAAACCTAGCAGCAGGAGAATAAGGCTCTTTTCCTTGAAGTTTGTTTTCCAAACGAGATAA
>LAZR01000983.1_pt1 | contig 19286 bp, 19 predicted proteins | sample 329461 | NCBI WGS metagenome assembly LAZR01 (sample SAMN03002196, study PRJNA259156) | marine sediment metagenome | biome: sea floor; feature: Hydrothermal impacted sediments; material: marine sediment; isolation source: Loki non-amplified sample from Loki's castle hydrothermal vent sediment ...
GTGTGGAGATCTCTTCTTCGAAGGTGTCATCCTTGCTTTTTGATTTTGGTAGTTTAAACATTACCTATCTCATCGTTCCTGTTTCTATGAAGTTTTACTCGCTAGTATCATTGGGTATAACGCCGCCATCAACTGCGTAGCGAACTGGCGGTTTTTGTGCAGGTTTTGCACAAAAAGTGACTGTTTTCGGAATGATTGCATGGCCTTGTTATGCCATATAGCTGAGTAGAAAACTCTCTACATCTCTAATCATGTTTTCAACATCTGAATCTTTAAATTCTTTTGGCTTACCATGCGCAGCGCTATTTCGAATGTCGGCAATCGCAGTAATTTTCTTCTGCTGAAGCTTGTTATAAACTCCAGCTTTGGCCAGCTGTGCGTTCATAGTGTCGAGCTTTCCGTTAGAGATTGAATTACTATCACAAAGATCTCGTAATGCAGTCTCCAGTACGACACCAGTAATAACAGCTGCGGCAAGTTTGTAGCCATTATTAAGTAATTCTGTAGCCTGCTCTAGCTCACTATCAAAGACCTCAGCCTGAACCAAATATTTTAGTGAGGCTAAATACCCACCATCGAAATCCTCTTTAGCTGCTAGAAATATAGCTCCGAGTCTTTTTTTGATGGAATAGTTTGATTCCATTGTTCCACGTTTTTCGCCCTTCTCGAAGGCTACAAAGTGCTGCGATTCTTCACCGCAAGCTGTAACTAATAGATTCTTTACTTTTACTTTCCAGCCGGTAAATAGCTCAATATCAATAGTTTCAGTTGATCCATAGTGGCCATTAACACTTCGCTTTGTAGCCTCAATATCATCGAGCTGACTCGCCAGCTCGACAAACCTTTGGGCCAATTTCTTATTCATAGTTAGTCCTTAATTCATGCCGAATGTTTGACTGGCAATACAACGTATTAGGCCGCATTCCTCATTATTCCATGCCCAAGCTTCTGCATTATCACGCTGCTCCTAAGCAGTCTTTCTACAAAACTACCGTAAAACCAAACAATTACCATCGCAGGCATGTCAAATTTAGTAATATCACCGCGCAATAACAAAGCGGTCACGCGAATACAAAACATCAGTGAGTGCGGTCAAAAAAAAGGCCCGAAGGCTAGCTTTAGCCCCGGGCCTTCTCGTTTACCTACCAATCACTCACTTCAACCACACTTACTATCCCCACAAGACAAACAAGTCGCACAGCCGTCCATCACAATCACCGCCTTGGTGCTGCACTTGCCGCACATGGTGGAGTTGGGCGGGAAGCCGCTGGCTTTTTCGTCGTTGGTGGCCGTAGTGCTGTTGGCTTCGAACTCAGCGCGTTTTTCGGCGAGGATGCGCTTGGTGGTTTCGCTCATCTCCTCGCTTTCCATCAGGCCAACGGCCTTCAGGTGCTTCTCGATAACGGCGCCAATTTCAGCTACCAGGGAGGGCATGAACACGCCGCCCTTTTTGAAGTAGCCGCCGTTGGGGTCGTATACCGAGCGCAGCTCTTCCACCAGAAAGGTCAGGTCGCCGCCTTTGCGAAATACCGCAGAGATTACGCGGGTGAGGGCGATTACCCACTGAAAGTGCTCCATGGATTTGGAGTTGATGAACACTTCATACGGCTGTCGGCTTTCGTGGCCTGTGTCTTCGTTCAACAAGATGTCGTTAATGGTGATGTACATCGCGTGCTCGGCCACCGGCGGCTTGATTTTGTAGGTGGTGCCCACCAGAAAATCCGGCCGTTCGATGGATTCGTTCATCTTAACGAGTGCGGTTTCCGGCGTTGCCGCCGGTTGCTGTTCGTTGGGTGCGTCGGTGTTGGCTTTTTTCACCCGGTAGCCGACGATTTTGTTACTGATTTTCACGGTCATGTCTTCTGTCCTGTGTCGGTGTTCCGGATCAATACTTACCGTAGGTGCCTTCTTTAAGCGCGTCGAACAGGTTGGCGGCGGTGTGTGTTTCGCCGTCGTATTCCACCTCTTCGTTGCCCTTCAGATTTACCTTGCTGCCGTCGTCGAGGGTGAACTCGTAGAGGGTGTTTTCAAGGTCTTTCTCTTTTACCAGCACGCCCTGGAAGGCTTCCGGGTTAAAGCGGAAGGTGGTGCAACCCTTCAGGCCCATGTCGTAGGCGTAGAGGTAGATGTTCTTGAATTCCTTATAGGCGAAGTCGGTGGGCACGTTCGCGGTTTTGGAAATTGAGGAATCCACCCACTTTTGCGCGGCGGCCTGGATGTCTACGTGCTGCGCCGGGCTTACGTCGTCAGAGGTGGTGAAGTAGCTGGGCAGTTTGGTGTCTTCTGCTTCTGAAAAGGGCATGGCGCCTGGGTTGACCAGGTGGCGATAGGCCAGCAGTTCGAAGGAGAACACGTCGACTTTTTCTTTGGTTTTGCGGCCTTCGCGGATCACGTTACGGGCGTAGTGGTGCGAGAAGCTTGGCTCTATGCCGTTGCTGGCGTTGTTGGCCAGCGACAGGCTGATGGTGCCGGTTGGCGCGATGGAGGTGTGGTGGGTGAAGCGGCCACCTTTCTCTGCCAGTTGTGCCACCAATTCGGGATCCACTTTGGCAATTTCCTGCATGTAGCGGCTGTATTTGGCATGCAGTACACGGCCTTTAAGCTTGTCGCCCAGCTTGTAGCCGTCTTTCGACAGCTGCGGGCATTTACCCATCATTTTCGGGGTAATTTCGAAGTCGTCTTCCATGATCGGCGCAACGCCTTTTTCTTGCGCCAGCGCTAGCGACTGGCGCCAGCCTTCTACGGCCATTTCACGCACAACGTCTTCGGTAAACTGTACGGAATCGGATGAGCCGTAAGGCATGCGCAGCATGGCAAGGGTTGAGCCCAGGCCCAGAATGCCCATGCCGTGGCGGCGCTTGTGGGTAATTTCGTGGCGCTGCTCGGCCAGGGGCAGGCCGTTAATTTCTACTACGTTGTCCAGCATGCGGGTGAAGATGCCCACTACTTTGCGGTATTTCTCGTAGTTGAAGCTGGCTTTGTCGGTAAACGGGTAGTCTACAAACATGGTCAGGTTCACAGAGCCCAGCAGGCAGCTGCCGTAGGGGGGCAGGGGCTGTTCGCCGCAGGGGTTGGTGGCGCGAATGTCTTCGCAGAACCAGTTGTTGTTCATCTGATTAACCTTGTCGATCAGGATGAAGCCGGGCTCTGCGTAATCGTAGGTGGAGGTCATGATGGTGTCCCAGATGAACTGGGCTTTCAGGGTGCGGTAAATGCGGCACGCCACCTTGCCTTCTTCATTAACCACGTAGCCTTTCAGTACCGGGAAGTCTCGGTACACGTACAGGCTGGCGTCTGTGAGATCCAGCTCTTCTTCTTCCACTTCTTTTTTGGTAACCGGGAAGGAGAGGTGCCAATCGCTGTCGTTCCGAACGGCTTCAATGAAGTCTTCGGTGATCAGCAAGGAGAGGTTGAACTGGCGCAGGCGGCCGTCTTCGCGCTTGGCCTGAATGAAGTCGATGACGTCCGGGTGGTGAACGTCAAACGTGGCCATTTGGGCGCCACGGCGGCCACCGGCAGACGACACGGTGAAGCACATGCGATCAAAGATATCCATGAACGACAGCGGGCCGGAGGTGGTTGCACCGGCGCCGGCTACATAGGCGCCTTTCGGGCGCAGGGTAGAGAATTCGTAACCGATACCACAGCCAGCCTTGAGGGTGAGGCCTGCTTCGTGGTTTTTCTCCAGGATGTCGTTCATGGAATCCTGAACGGAACCGGATACGGTGCAGTTGATGGTAGAGGTCGCAGGCTTGTGCGCTTCGGCGCCGGCGTTGGAGGTAATCCGGCCGGCGGGAATGGCACCGTGGCGCAGTGCCCAGGCAAAATTCTTCATGTGTTCGGCGCGCACGTCTTTGTTCTCGACTTGCGACAGCGCAACGGCAACCCGGTGATAGGTGGCGTTAATGTCCTTGTCTACGGCTTCGCCTGTTTTGGTTTTGAGCTGATATTTGCTGGTCCAGATATCAAGCGAAGTGTCCTGCATCGGAATCGATGTAACCACTGCCTCTGCCTTAGCGTTCATTGCCATCCCTCAATTAAAAATCACTATATGTAGGATTATTTGAGGCGATTATAACAGGATATAGTGTTTTGTGAACTCAAGCGGAACTATTGAGAAGCCGCTTCTGGCAAAGAAAAATCAATGGAAAATGGCTTGCAAGGAGGAAAACTCCGGTAAATCCGGCGCTTGGGCTGGAAAGCTCTGAGCCGAACGCGCGAACGATAAATCGCCACAAGCCAGAGCCGAATTCAGGCCCGTCAATATACCGGTGTTTGCTATACAGGTTCAGGAATTTGAACTATAGGTGAAGGTAGGTGCAGCGAATGTACACAAACTGCACGGCCCGTCAGCGGGCTAAACCGATATTCGATATAGCGCAGGGAGAACAACATGGCTCGGAAAATTTCACGAAGGGCACTGCTGCAAGGAACCGCGCTGGGTTCCAGTGCAATGGTGCTGGGCGCACCGTCTGTTTTCGCCCAGGCGTCGGAGAAAGTTATTCGGTGCGGTGTGGTGACGTCGCTTTCGGGAGACAACCGGTTTGGTGGCAACCTTACCCGCCGGGGTTACGATCTGTGGGCGGAGGAAATCAACAAACTGGGTGGCATAGAGATAGCGGGCGAGCGCTACCCTGTGAAAATGTTTTACGGTGATGCGCAATCACGCCCGGCTTCTGGTGCCGACGCCGCGGTGCGGTTGATTATTCAGGACAAAGTAGATGTGCTGTTTGGGCCCTACACGTCAGGCGTAACACTGGCCGTTCAGCCCATCAGTGCGAAATACCAGGTGCCAATGATTTCAGGCTCTGCCGAATCTCCCAACGTGTGGCTGCCAAAGCCCGCATTTAACTTCGGCATGATACCAGCGGTGGACCTTACGTCTGGCGATTCGATTAAGGTGCTCGCAGAGAGTCTGGGTTCAAAAGCAAAAACCGCCGCCGTGGTGGGTGTTGATGAGCCTTTTTCCAAAGAGACAGCCGAGGGCTTTCGCAACGGTGTGCAGAAAACGAATCTGGAGCTGCTGCGCTACGAGCTGTTCCCGGCTAACGCGGATCTCACGCCCGTTATATCCAAGCTCAAAGCAGACAATCCAGACATTGTGGCCGTTGGTGGCCATGAGAGTGTGTTTATCAATTTCGTCAACGCGGCTGTGTCTCTCGATTATCGGCCGAAAGCACTCATCATGCATTATGGCGTAACGTCGGCGGCTTTCATCAGCCAGTTGGGCGAAAAGGCCAACGGCGTGCTCGGCGTGTCGGTGTGGACGGCCGGGCTTCCTTATCGTGATGATCTGTTCGGCACCGCCAGCGATTATTCCGAACTCTCGTTCGCGCGTTGGGGTACGCACCCTGACTACACCGAGGCAGGATGCTCCGCCAGTGGCCTGGTGCTGCAGGATGCGGCCCGTCGACTTGGCAAGGCACCGCCCTGGGATCAGAAAACCCGGGTGGAGTTGGCGAAAGCCATTGCCGATACCGATATTGAAACCTTCTATGGCCCTGTCGCGTTTGCAAAAGATGGTGACCACTTCCACAACAACATCAAGCCAGTGCCCGTTGTGGTTCAGATCAAGGACGGCAAGGTAGTACCCGTCGCCCCGAGCAATGCATCGGAAGGAGATCTGCTGTACCCCATGCCCGGCGCGACTTGATCGAGCCGTCTGGGGAAACAGTCAATACCTTTCAGGAGTGGTGCTTTGGACCTGTTTCTGCAAACCATTATTAACGGCGTATTGATAGGCGGGATATTGATTTCCCTGACTATCGGTTTCCAGTTAACGTTCGGCGTGCTGCACGTCATCGACTTTGCGGTCGGTGGCTGGGTGATGCTGGGTGGCTATGCCGCCTACTGGTTAGTGGAACTGGCCGGTATTGATCCGTTCATCAGCATCTTCCTGGTATTCGCCCTGTTTGCCCTGATTGGTGGGGCAATAGGGCCGTTGATCTATCACGTGCGAACCAGCCGTTACGCGCGACCAGACTTGATGGCTCTTGCGTTTACCTTTGGCCTTTTCCTGCTGATGCGCGGCGGCGCGCTCTGGCTGTGGTCTTATAACAGCCGAAACGTCGAATCGGTATTTTCCGGCGAGTTTCTAACCCTTGGGCCAGTCACTATTCCCTTGTTGCGCCTGAGTGCGTTTTTAATGGCCATTGTTATTTGCCTGGGGGTTTTCGTGCTGCTCTACCGAACCCGTTTCGGCATGGCGGTGCGGGCGGTTGCTCAAAACCGGGACCATGCGGGGTTGATGGGCGTGAACGTAAAACGGGTTTCGGCTTACGTTTACGGGCTCTATACCGGGATAACGGCTTCGGCGGGGGGTCTGATCGCTACCATTTACTCCGTAAATCCCTCGGTTGGCATTCGATATACCCTGTTTGCCTTCTTCGTTGCGGTGCTGGCCGGGCTGGGGTCGGTGGGGGGGGTGCTGATTGCGGGACTTGCTCTCGGGCTAATGGAGTCTATTGTGTCTACCTATATCGGCACCCGCTATTCCTTGCTGGTTGTATTCGGGGTGCTGTTTCTGGTTCTGCTGGTCGCGCCAAAGGGGGTTCTTGGACGTGGCATCTAATCCTGACAAAGTTCGCGATTATTTATTCCGATTAGCGGCTGTTGTGGTCGGTCTGATCGCGCTGGCGTTTGTTCCCGCCTTCATCGATCCCTACAGCCTGCGCATTGTGACCGGTGCGCTGATGTGGGCCGGTTTGGCGTGTGCCTGGAACATTGTTGGGGGTTACGCAGGTTATATAAGCTTCGGCCACTCTGCTTTTTTTGGCATTGGTGCCTATACCACCGCAATACTCATGCAATCTGGTATAGGGATGCCATTTCTGGCGACCCTTGTGCCCAGCGTTATTGTGGCCATGATTGTCGCGGTTATTATCGGCGGCCCCACCATGCGCCTGCGCGGTGCCTACTTCGCCATCGCAACCTGGGCTTTTTCGGAGATGTTGATTCAACTGGCCACGGTGCTGGATGTCACCGGTGGCACGGGTGGTCTTTCAGTGCCAGCCTACCTGAACGAATTTTTCTTTTACTACACGATGCTGGCAGCCGCTGCGGCAAGTTTTCTCGGGGTGTGGTATCTGATCGAATACACCCGCTTCGGTTTTCGTCTCAAGGCCCTGCGTGATCATGAGCCTGCGGCAGAGGCGATGGGAATTCGCACCAACCTCGTGAAGGTGCAGGCGTTTGCGTTGTCCGCCGCGATCACTGCGCTGTTCGGCAGTGTGTTTGCCTATTGGACCACCTTTATTGATCCACAGTCTGTGTTGGGGCCAGACATTACCGACCAGATGGTCGTTATGGTGCTGTTAGGTGGGCTGGGCACTATTTGGGGGCCGGCTTTGGGCGCAGTTGTGCTGTGGACGACCAACCGGTATATCTGGTCTACGTTCGGCGATACCGTGGTGTACCTTCCCATTCTCGGCTTGATCATTGCGATGGTGGTGCTCTTTTTACCTAACGGGTTGATCAGCCTTTTTGTTGGGCGCCGCCGCGGGCGCGAACTGATTTCTCGTATTCTTCGCAAGTTCTAGGAGAGGCATTATGTCGTCCCCAGCGATTAAGACATCCTCTACGAACAAATCACCTCTGGTGCTTGAATCGGTTGTCAAACGTTTTGGCGGGGTTACGGCGGTCAACGGCGTTAGTCTGGAGGTGGCGCCGGGTGAGGTTGTGGGTGTGATTGGGCCCAACGGTAGCGGCAAGTCGACACTGTTCAGCCTGGCGGCAGGAGGGCAGCCAACGGATGGCGGGCGTGTTTGGCTTGATGGCGTGGATGTCACCGGCCAGCCTACCTGGCGTATTGCGCGCTCGGGCATCGGGCGAACCTTTCAGATTCCCTCTTTGTTCGACAACATGAGCGTGCGTGAAAACCTCTTGGCGGCCGCCGTTGAGGGTGACTGGAAAGGCGCGCCGGGCAGGGCAGAGGAAGTCGCGGAGATGCTTCAGATTACGCACGTGATTAACAATCTGGCGTCGGAGCTGTCTGGCGGGCAACAAAAGCTTCTTGAGTTTGGCCGGGTGTGCATGCGCGATCCGAAAGTGATTTTGCTTGATGAGGTTACTGCGGGTGTTCATCCCAATATCCGCATCATTATTCTGGATGCCATAAGGCGCCTTCGCGAGACCGGCATAACCTTTCTGATCATCGAGCACGATATGGAAATGGTGCGTGAGATCTGTGACCGGCTCATTGTGATGAATATGGGTGAGATTGTGGCCGAGGGTACGTTTGACGAAATAGCGAGCAATGTAGAGGTGCAAAGCGCCTACCTGGGGCGGCAGCCATGAGCGGCGTACTCAACGTTACCGACCTGAAGACCGGTTACGGTAAGCAGGAAATCGTACACGGTATCTCCATAACGGCACAGCCGGGCCATATAACCTGTGTTTTTGGCCCCAACGGCAGTGGCAAATCCACGGTGATCAAGGGCATAGCCGGGTTGCTGCCGCCCTGGGCAGGAAAAATAACCCTGGGGGATGCAGATCTCACCGGGCTGCCCGTGCATGAGATGGTTCGCAAAGGCATTGTGATGATGCCCCAGGGTGGCGGTGTGTTTCCCCGGTTTTCCGTGATGGAAAATCTTCGAATGGGCGGCTATTCGCTGAAGGATACCCGTGAGGTAGACGACCGCATCGAAACATTGATCGCGGATTACCCGAACCTGCAACGCCGCCGCAACGTTGCGGCAGGCTCGCTTTCCGGTGGTGAGCAAATGATGGTGGCCATCGCCCGGGCGCTGGTGCCGAACCCTGCCTTTGTGATGTTGGATGAGCCGTCTGCAGGCCTTTCGCCGGCTTTGGTTAATGAGACCATGGACCGAGTGCTCGCGTTACGGGAACGCGGTGTGGGCGTGATCATGATCGAGCAGAATATTCGCGAAGCGCTTCCGGTAGCAGACAGTGTTTATATTTTTGCGGGAGGAAAAAACAAGTTTTCCGGCACCAGAGACGACATACGAAGCGATGAGCATCTCATGTCGATTTACATGGGTGGCACCGTATCGGAATAGATTTCGTTAACCCAACAGCAAGCTGTCGTTGTCTACTGAAAGCCTGCGCTGGGTTTCAAGCGCATCACCGTGCGGCTGCCCACTTCCAGCGCCTGTTTCATGCTGTGGGTGACCATTAAAGCGGTCAGTTTGTGTTCCTCAATGATTTTGGTTGTCAACGCCAGCACGAACGCCCCGGTTTTTGGGTCCAGCGCGGCTGTGTGTTCATCAAGCAGCAGAATGGCCGACGGTGTGAGGCTTGCCATTAACAGGCTGCCGGCTTGGCGCTGGCCGCCGGAGAGCAGGCCCATCTTGTCGCTCAGGCGGTTCTCAAGCCCCAGGTTCAGGGGGCAGTTCAAAGTGCGGGGCTTTCCAGCGGCGTGCCTTTGCCAAAGGTAAGCCGCAGATCGGTTGCGCTGATCATATTGCCTCCTCAGGCTTTTTTGCGAGTCAATTTATTAACCACGGACGTGCGGATGCCAGGTAACACAATTGCCTGGGTAACCAGAACCGCCGTGATCAGATTCAGATCTTGCGCCTGCAGGCCGAGAAAATCGGCGTTAAGTGCAAGGGCAATGGCCAGCCAGGGATCCCAGCCGTCAACAATGAGCACGGCGGCAACGGCAGCGCCCAGCGGAAAACTGCCATCAACGGTCAGATCGGGAGAATCGTGCACGCGAAATGAAAGATAAATAGCGAACGCAACCAGGCCGCAAATCAAGCCGGTTTCGATGGCGCCGTAAAGTGCAATATCACTGAGCATGGGTAAAGGTCACCGTTACTTGCGGCTTTTGACGACTTCTTCAGCGTCTGCGATAACATCATCCGAGAGGGTGATGCCCATGCGTTCGCCGGCCTTTTCACCCTCAAGGATGCGCGCTACCATCACGCCGGCCTGGCGGCCATGGTCGTAGTAGTCAAAACCCATTGCAGCTGCGGCGCCGCGGGCAACGGTGGCCGTGTCTGCCGCAAACACCACCGGGATATCACGAGCGGCATCCAGCGCCGGGTGCTCAACAATCTGCGTAATCGCGACAACACGTGGCTCTGCAGCCTGTGAGAGACTTGCCATTGCCATAAATGATGCACCCAACAGGATGCGTTGTGTTAACAAGACGCGAGAGTTTATCACAGCCTCACCTCCTTGGTGATAGGGCATGTAGGTGTGATCTGAGCGCGATGTTGGCTTGATCCGAAATTCCGGGAATAGGTGTTGAAATACCCTACTAAAGTCGAAATACTGTGGGGATAACTCAAATAACGAAAGCAAGGAAGACCCATGAATACAACAAGAAAACTTCCCCTGGATATGATCTATCACTGGGAGAGTACCAAGGCGAATGCCTTGTATATGACTCAGCCCCTCGATGGCGGCAAGGTGGTGGAGTACACATGGGGCAAGGCTGTTGATGAGGCCCGCCGCATGGCGTCGTATCTCAAATCGCTGAATCTTCCTGATAAAAGCCGGATTGGCCTGATCTCTAAAAACTGCGCCCATTGGATTATGGCGGACTGGGCTATCTGGCTGGCCGGGCATGTTTCTGTACCCCTCTATCCAACGCTGAATGCGGACACCGTGAAATACGTGCTGACCCACGCCGAGTGCGACGTGCTGTTTGTGGGCAAGCTGGATGACTGGGACATGATGAAGCCCGGCGTACCGAAATCGGTTCGCTGTATTTCGTTCCCTCTGAGCCCGCCCAACGATTTTGAAACCTGGGACGATATCATTGCCGAGTTTCCGCCCCTGGAAGAAAAAGTTGAACGCCTTGCCGACGAGCTGGCGACGATTGTTTATACCTCTGGCAGTACCGGCAAACCGAAAGGCGTTATGCTCAGCTTTGGTAACATGGCGTTTGCGGCAGACGGCAGCATGGAGGTGCTGCAGGTAGGCCCCGATGAGCGCATGTTGTCCTATCTGCCTCTGGCCCATGTGTTTGAGCGTACCTTTGTTGAGCTGGCGTCGCTGTATGCCGGTTTTCATGTGTTTTTTGCAGGCTCCCTCGACACGTTTGTGGAAGACATGAAGCGTGCGCAGCCAACGCTGTTCCTGTCAGTGCCCAGGCTCTGGGTCAAATTCCAGCAGGGTGTTCTGCACAAGCTGCCGCAGAAGAAGCTGAATCTGTTACTGAAAATTCCGGTGGTGAACACGCTGATCAAGAAAAAGATTCTCAAAAGCCTCGGGCTGGATAAAGCCAAGCTGGCCGGAAGCGGCTCTGCACCGCTCGCCAGTGATGTGCTGGACTGGTATCGCAACCTTGGGCTGGAATTGCTGGAAGGCTACGGTATGTCTGAGAACTTTGCCTATTCACACACCAATAAGCCGGGGCGTTCCCGTACCGGTTATGTGGGTGAGTCCATGCCGGGTGTGGAAACAAAAATTGGCCCTGAGGGCGAGATTCTGATCAGGAGCCCGGCCACCATGGTGGGCTACTACAAGGATGAAGAAAAAACCCGTGAAACCTTTACTGACGACGGCTTTTTGAAAACCGGCGACAAAGGCGAAATTGACGAACTGGGGCGTTTGAAAATTACCGGCCGGATGAAGGAGATTTTTAAAACCAGCAAGGGCAAATACATTGCCCCCGCGCCCATCGAGAACCGCCTGATGGCGCACCAGTCTATTGAAATGGTGTGTGTGTCTGGTGCCAACCAGATCCAGCCCTACGCAATGATTCAACTGGCAGACGGTGTTCGACCAAAGATGGCCGATGCCGGTTTTCGCAAGGAGCTTGAGACCAGCCTGACCCAATTGGTCGATAGCGTGAATAAAACGGTGGACCCGCACGAGCAGTTAGCCTTTGTGATTATCATCAGTGATGAGTGGTCGATTGAAAACAGCTTCCTTACGCCAACGCTGAAGCTCAAGCGAAATCGGGTGGAAGACGCCTACGAAGGCAACGTGAATGAGTGGTATGCAAAGCGCCAGAAGGTGGTTTGGCAGTAACACATACCCAGGAGAAAGTAATGACTCAGCTTTCCGTATTCCAGAAGCGTATTCACGATGAGATTCCCCTGTCGCGTGCTCTGGGCATTGAATTGCATTCGTGGGATGGCAGCGCTCTGCTTTTGAGTGCGCCGCTGGAGCCTAACCGCAATCATCAGGGCACAGGTTTTGGCGGCAGTGTGTATTCGGTTGCTGTAACGGCCGCCTGGGGAGTCACGGAGCTTGCGCTGGCAGATCTCGGCCTTGAGGGCAGTGTGGTGGTGCAGAACGGAAGCATTGATTACCTTGAGCCGGTGAACTCGGATTTTTACGCCATTTGCCGGCTGCCGGGCGACGAAATTCCCGAGCGCTTCAGAAAGAGCCTGGCAAGGCACGGCAAAGGGCGGCTGGATTTAACCACTGAAGTGTTTTGTGGAACGCCCAACAGTTTGCCGCAGGTTGATCCGGTGGCCGTGTTTCAGGGCCGATTTGTGGTTCAGGATGCCCGCTCGAAAACGACGCCCCAGCTTTGAGAAGGGCGCTCGGCTGCATGAAGAGGAGCAGCCTCAGGCGATTGAGCGGGTGCTGGAGATTGACCGGCTCATCAGAATGATCGGAACAATACCCGCCAGAACAATGATGAGAGCCGGCAGCGCACTGTGATACAGGCGCTCATCGGAGGCAAACTGGTACACGTAGGTGGCCAGGGTTTCAAAGTTGAACGGCCGAAGTATCAGCGTGGCCGGTAGCTCTTTCATGCAGTCCACAAACACCACCAGGGCCGCCGTAATCAACGTGCCTCGAAGCATGGGCAAGTGCACTCTTACCAGGGTTTTACCGGGGCTGTTCCCGAGCGACCGCGCGGCCATATCCATACTCGGGGTGATCTTCTGAAGTGCACTCTCTACGCTACCGGCTGACACCGCCAAAAATCTCACGGTGTAGGCGAATACAATGGCGAAGGCCGAGCCGCTGAGTATCAAACCGGTGCTGACGTTGAATGTGTTTCGCATCAAGCTGTCCAGCCAGTTGTCAAATCCTGCCAGAGGCACAATAACCCCCACTGCCAGCACGGCCCCCGGCATGGCGTAGCCCAGGCTTGAAAGGCGCATGAGCACCTGCATTCCGCGAGTGTTATGAAGCCTGCGGCTGTAGGCCAGGGTAACGCCGATCAGCAGCGTGGTCAGTGCTGCGGTCCCGGAAAGAAACAGGCTGTTAAGCGTGTTACGCACAAACTCCGGGTTCCAGCTTTCATCAAAATACTCCCAGGCGTAAATACCAAGCGTTACCCCGGGAATAACAAAGCCGAGCAACACCGGCACCGCGCACACGGCCACGCAAACCAATTGCCGGGGAAAGGTCATGGTGAAGCGGCGAATCGGTTCGCGATTGTCTCTGGCCGCAAATTGCTGTTGTCGCCTCCGGGAATAGCGTTCCAGTGTGACCAGAATCACTACAAATATGAGCATTGTGGTGGCAATCTGCGCGGCGCCCCCGAGATTGCCGAGGTTCATCCAGGTGTCAAACAGGCCGGCGGTGAGCGTTTGCACGGCAAAGAAATCCACCGTTCCGAAATCGTTCAGTGTTTCCATCAACACCAGTGACAGGCCCACGGCAATGGCCGGTCGGGCGATGGGCAAAACCACCTTGAAAAACGTGCTCAGTGCGGAGTGCCCCAGGCTACGGCTGACCGAGAACAGCGAAGGGGACTGTTCTAAAAACGCTGCCCGGGAGAGAAGATAAACGTATGGGTAGAGCACCAGACCGATCATCAGCGTGGCGCCTTCCAGGCTGCGGATTTCGGGGAACCAGTAATCCGACGCGTTGGCCCAGCCAAACACCTCTCTCAGAGCGCCCTGAACCGGGCCGGCATAATCCAGAAGGCTGGTGTAAACATAGGCAATAACATACGCCGGCACAGCGAACGGCAACAGCATGGCCCATTCAAAGAATTTGCGCCCGGGGAACTCGCACATGGTGATGGCCCAGGCGGTAGACAGGCCAATGAACAGCGTAATGGCGCCCACGCCAACCATAAGCTTCAGGGTAGTCACAAGATAGCGGGGTAACGTGGTTTCCATCAGGTGTGGCCAGATATTTTCGTCAGGGAAAAAGGCCAGAAAAATGACGGATAGAACAGGCAAGGCGACGATGGCCGTTATGAGCAGTGCGCTGAAAAACCAGCGGCGTGAGGTGCCCTTTGCCAGCGGGGGCTGAGTCAGCGCGGGGTTAACGCTGGTTGCGGCCTCGCTCATAGGGGTCCTGTTGGTGAAATGGGTTGGATAGGAAGGCGAGGGCTGTTTGCGGCCCCCGCCGAGACCCTTACTCGCCGTCGTAGTCTACACGGTCAACCATTTTGACCGCCGCGTTACGATTTTCTGCGATGTCGTGCAGGGACAAGCTGTCTGGGTGCACTTCACCCCATTCGGCCACGAGCCCGGTGGGCTTTACGTTCGGGTTTGCGGGGTACTCGGTGTTGGCAGTGGCATATATGCTCTGGGCTTTGGGCGATGACAGAAATTCCATCAGCGTGATGGCGTTATCCCGGTTCGGGGCGCTTTTGGTCAGCGCAATGCCGCTTATATTGATGTGGGTGCCACGACCCTCTGCGTTCGGGAACACCAGGCGCACGGCTTCTGCCGCAGGGCGCAGATTGTCATCCTGCAGCATGTTGCCGTAGTAGTAGCTGTTGCCGATAGCGACATCACACACGCCCTCGGAAATCGCCTTTATCTGATCCGTGTCGCCGCCCTGGGGCCTGCGGGCCAGGTTGTCTTTGAGACCTTTTAGCCAGGTTTCAGTCTCGGCTTCGCCGTGATGCGCGATCATGGATGAGATCAGGGCAATGTTATAAGGATGCTTGCCACTGCGGGTGCAAATGCGGTTGTCCCACTTGTCATCGGCCAGTTGCTCGTACGTAGTGATTTCGCCTTCTTTAACGCGCTCTTTGGAGGTATAGATCAGCCGCGCCCGTGTGGTAAGGGCTATCCATTTGCCTTCAGGATGGCGCAGGTGCTCCGGAATATTTTTATTCAGAACGTCGTTGCCCACTCCCTGAACCAGATCGCGTTCAACAAGCTCGTTCAGGCGAGAAATGTCAACGGTCATAACCACATCTGCCGGGCTGTTGCGGCCCTCACGCTCAAGACGTTCAGCCAGGCCCTGTTTGGCAAATACGACGTTGCTTTTGATGCCGGTTTCTTCTTCAAACGCATTCAGAAGCGGTTCAAGCAAGTACGCCTGGCGGTAAGAATAGATGTTCACTTCGCCGTCTGCGGAGGCCGCAAGAGGAAGAGCTGTGAGGGCAATTGCCGCCGTTGCGACGAGTTTCATGCGCATGGTGCCATCCTTAGATGCTGCTGGTTGGGTTTGGGCCTGTGTTTAACAGTGGCTGTTTAGTCGTCGCTGTTTAATAATTACAAGGCTCCTAAAAACGCCAACCATTCTCATTTGTGTTACGCGTGAAGTCAATCTTCCCTTTGGCATACTTCCTGAAAAATGGTGCTATCCTTTGCAGTGCTCTATCTACGGGATAGGGTTCGTATAAACATACAGTGTTTACCATGTACCTGAGTGAAGAACAGGAACGTCGCAGATGGCTGTAGATGATCGCAGGGTGTACTGTCGCACGGCGATGAGTGCCAAAGTAAAAGTAAGCCACGAAGCACTCGGGGAGTTTGTTTTTTCAACCCGGGACATATCCGATGGTGGTGTGTTCATTGTGGTGGATAATGAGCCATTTGCGCTTGAACTCGGTGACAAAGTGAAGGTTCAAGTGCAGGGGTTGCCTGTCGAGGCGCCGGTGCTGGATATGGTGGTTGCTCGCAAAACCGTTGATGGCTTTGGTTTGCAGTTCGCTAACGCTGTGTGACGTCGGTCACATTGCCACAAATTGTTTCGGGTTGAAGGTTACCGTTACGGTTTGTCTTGTCATCGTTACTTCGAGATACCAAATTGTAATGGACTATTTCGACCAACCATAGAAAAATGGTAGCCATCAAAAGTGCGTATTCAGGGGTGAAACGTGGGCGTCTGTCAAAGGAAAGTTGAGGTGTGTGATCTGGAGGTTGGCATGTTTGTGTCCGATCTTGATCGGCCATGGCATCAAACACCTTTTCCCATTCAGGGCTTTCACATCCGCTCTCAGGATGACATCCGTGCGTTGGTGTCTCATTGTAAATGGGTTTCTATAGACATTGCAGAGACCCGGGATTCCGCTGCACTGACCAAAATTGCCGGCCCGGGTTTCGGTACAAAAACTCGCCGAAGGGGAGAAGGCCGGGAAGAACTGCGTCTTCCTCCGCTGAGCATCCGGGAGCCGGTTCGCTATCAGCCCATGACAACATTAAAGCGGGAAATGAAGGCATCGAAACACCTGCTTGAAGACGCTGGCGTTGCGCTGGAACGTTTGTACAAAGCGGTTGCCACCCAGGATATTCGAGACCTTCGGCCGGTTGCGGCCGTTATCAACAAAATGGTGAGCAGCGTTATACGTCAGCCGGATGCGTTGCTCTGGTTGAGCCGTATTCATCAGCACGATGATCATGTTTATCGCCATGCTCTTAACACGTCGGTCTGGGCGCTCGTGTGCGGGCGTCAACTTGGATTGAACGAAACCCTGCTGAACCACCTGGGTCTGGGATGCTTGTTGTCTCAGGTTGGTAAAACCCGGTTATCGGCTGACTTGCTGCGCCGGGAAGGCCAACTTGGCCCGGAAGACCACGCGCTTTACCGCACTTACGTTGTTAAAGGTATGGCAATGCTGGAAGACAGCGGCCTGTCACGTGCGGTTTTGAGCGTTGTGCAGGGGCATCGTGAACGACACAACGGCTCTGGTTTTCCGGAAGGCATTCGCGGCGACAGAATCCCGCTGCTTGCCAAAATTGCCGGGCTTGCCGAGTTTTTTGAATCGCTTATCGAGCCCAGAGTAAGCGTTGCCGAGCCGATGACGCCGGCGAAAGCGGTCACTCTGCTCTACGATATGCGAAACATCGAATTTCAGGATGGACTGGTCGAGAGCTTTATTCGCGCGATCGGTATTTACCCAACGGGTAGCCTGGTTGAATTGACCGACGGTCAACGCGGTATTGTTGTTTCCCATTCTGCCAAGCGCCGGTTGTGGCCGCGCGTTATGGTTATGACCGATCGCTATCATGAGCCGTTAAAAACGGCGCGGGTGGTTGATCTTGCAAAGCACAATGAGAGCAACACAACCGCTGAAATTCTCGCGATTAAGGAATGCCTTGCGCACGGAACCAAGGGGCTCGACCCTGCTGGTTTTGATGTAACCGGCGCGGAATCGCGCTGGAGTTTTTCACGGCTGATCAGCCGCTAATCCCGACCGACATTCTTTAACCCCCACCTCCGCGGCCTGTTTGGCCGCGTTTCAGCCTTGAAAAAGCCTGACGTGCCTCAATTAATGTATCTTTTCTGCAAATCGCTTTTTCGAATTGGAACCTGTTATGACCCATGCTCTGGAAATTGAGGGGCTCACCAAAACCTACGGCAGTGGATTTGAAGCTCTCAAGGGTATCGACCTCCGTGTGGCGCAAGGGGATTTCTTTGCGTTGCTGGGCCCCAACGGTGCCGGCAAATCAACCACGCTGGGCATTGTGTGTTCTCTGGTAACGAAATCGGCCGGCAACGTGAAGGTGTTTGGCTACGACATAGATACCCATCTCTCTGATGCGAAACTTCACCTGGGCGTTGTGCCTCAGGAGTTCAATTTCAATCAGTTCGAGAAGGTGTTCGACATTGTCACTATTCAGGCAGGCTATTACGGAATTCCCTTAAAAAAGGCCGCCGTATCGGCTGAGAAGTACCTCAAGAAACTTGGCCTTTGGGACAAGCGCAACACGCCGGCGCGCATGCTGTCCGGAGGCATGAAAAGACGCCTGATGATTGCCCGCGCTCTGGTGCACGAACCCAGATTGTTAATTCTGGACGAGCCTACCGCCGGCGTGGATATTGAACTGCGGCGGTCCATGTGGGCGTTTCTTGAAGAAATGAATCGCCAGGGCACAACCATCATTCTTACCACGCATTATCTGGAAGAAGCCGAAGCCTTGTGCCGGAATATCGCCATTATTGATCACGGCCGCATCATTCGGAACACCAGTAAGAGGGAACTATTGCAGCAGCTCAGCCTTGAAACGTTTCTGCTCGACGCAGAGACAGCGCTGGACAACGTGCCCGAACTGGAAGGCTTCTCATGTCGGCTGGACGACGAAGGCGTGCTTGAGGTAGATGTTCATAAAGGCCAGGCGCTCAACGATGTGTTCCTGCAACTGGGCCAGCAAGGAATAAAGGTTGTCAGTATGCGAACCAAGGCCAACCGGCTGGAAGAATTGTTCATCCGGATGGTGGAGCACAATGCGCCAACGGCAGAGGAAACAACGGAGGGCAGGGCATGAATGCGCAGGCGCTGTTTACCGCTTACAGCACGATTGTGCTGCGGGAAATTCGCAGGTTTACCCGGATATGGCCCCAAACGTTGCTTCCACCCGCGGTGACCATGACGCTGTATTTTATTATCTTCGGGAACCTGATCGGCTCGAGAATCGGCGACATGGGCGGTTTCGACTATATGTCGTTCATCGTGCCCGGGCTGATCATGATGGCGGTGATCACCAGCTCTTACGCGAACGTGGTGTCGTCGTTTTTCTCGATGAAGTTTCAGCGCAGTGTTGAAGAATTGCTGGTATCGCCTGTGCCTAACTGGATTATTCTGGCTGGCTACGTCACCGGGGGAATGGCCCGTGGTTTGGGCATCGGCTTTATCGTCACGCTGTTGTCTCTGGCGTTTACGCGCCTGGAGATTCACAACCTGCCCATGGTGGTGATTACGGTATTTTTAACGTCGGCACTGTTTGCGGTGGGTGGTTTCATCAACGCGCTGCTGGCAACCAAGTTTGACGATGTCTCCATTGTGCCCACCTTCATTCTGACACCGCTCACGTACCTTGGAGGGGTGTTTTACAGCATCGATATGCTGCCCGATTTCTGGCAGAGCGTGTCGATGGTGAACCCGATTCTGTATATGGTGAACGGCTTCCGGTTTGGCATACTCGGTGTGTCTGATGTGAACCCGTTTGTGTCCCTTGGGATGATTGTCATCTTTATTACGGTGCTGTCTTTCGTTGCGCTTAAATTGCTTGAGCGCGGAAAGGGCATTCGCCACTGATCTCAGGACTATCTTCAGGAACTACTATGGCTCTGGATAACGCGCCGCTTGGCAAAACCAGCGACTACCCGGATCGCTATGATCCCGCTCTGCTTTTCCCGGTAGCCCGTGAAGAAAATCGCCGTCGTATCGGCCTGGAAGACGGTCGTTGGCCTTGGTTCGGCGGCGATCTGTGGCAAGC
>LAZR01000984.1_pt1 | contig 19285 bp, 18 predicted proteins | sample 329461 | NCBI WGS metagenome assembly LAZR01 (sample SAMN03002196, study PRJNA259156) | marine sediment metagenome | biome: sea floor; feature: Hydrothermal impacted sediments; material: marine sediment; isolation source: Loki non-amplified sample from Loki's castle hydrothermal vent sediment ...
CAAAAACAGCAGGCACAACAACAGGGGGGCCAAAATCACCCCCCATCGCATCGACAGCAATAATCAGTTCAGACAAGGTTTGTTATTCCTCCTTGTCTTTCGTTTTTACAACCTTACGGCCTTTATAAAAACCGTCAGCAGTAATGTGATGACGGCGATGTAATTCACCTGATGTTGAATCAACAGACAATGTTGCTTCAGTTAATGCATCATGTGAACGACGCATACCGCGACGTGATGGACTCTTTTTACTTTTTTGAACTGCCATTGCTAAACTCCTAACTTCTAATAAATACTATACTTGACCTGCTGACTCTAAATTTTTAGAATCGAAACAAACGCTTACTTCTTTAATTTTAGTGATGCAAGAACTTCAAATGGTGACACTTTCTTTTCTTTCTCACTTTCATCTATATCGTCCCCTCGATACCATGCTTCTTTAGGCAAACAAGCATGCTCATGCCTGGGCACCAAGGGTAAACCTAAAATCAATTCATCTTCGACAACCGAAGCTAACAACACAGGATCTTTAGTCTCAACAATCCATGGGTCATATAACTCCGCCAACTCTTCAATTTTTCTTTCACTTTTAAGAATTGCAAGATGACATTCGACATTCACATCGAACGACATTGGTTTCATGCAACGTTCACATATTAATGATAATTGAGCACTAAACTTACCATACATAAATGGCAAGCCTGTTTCATCAACATCAAAATTCATTGTTACTGCTACTTCACCTTCTGCGCTAGCAAGTGATCCACCTAGACGCTTCATAGTTGAAACAGGAAGTGTCCCCTCCAATTTCAAACCATTTTGAGCCAATCTAAATGGGTCTATATCTTTTGGTAGTTTTTGATGCATATCCGCCGGAATTATATAAGAAAACAAACTGTATCGCAAAATCTAACTACATAACATTAAATCGGCTTATAGAAGCGAGACTTATTATTGTAGTTAGATTAGCGATGATTTTTTAAAAAAATAATCTAGAATCAACATTAATCGTCGTTATGTAACTCCATAAAAGCACTACTGTTTTCAGTGTCACTTTTAGATGAATCATTACGTAAAGCATCAATGTAATAAAGATAAGAAGCATCGATATCGCCAGTAATATAGTTACCATTAAAACATGAGGTATCGAAGTGTTCTATATCCGATCTTTTGTTAACTGCCGCAATAAGATCCTCTAAATCTTGATAGATAAGCCAATCAACACCCAGTTCTTTACCAATTTGTTCCACATTACGATCATGTGCAACAAACTCGTGCGGTGAAGGCATATCAATGCCATATACATTTGGATATCTAACGGGTGGTGCAGCAGATGCAAAATACACTTTTCTTGCGCCAGCATCACGAGCCATTTGTACAATTTGTTGTGATGTTGTACCACGAACGATTGAGTCATCAACCAATAGTACATTCTTACCTTCAAACTCTAAACCAATCGGGTTTAGTTTTTGACGTACTGACTTTTTACGTTCTGATTGGCCAGGCATAATAAACGTACGACCAATGTAACGATTTTTTATAAAGCCTTCACGATAGACTACACCTAGATCGTACGCTAATTGCAATGCAGCTGTTCGACTAGTATCTGGAATTGGAATCACAACATCAATATCATGATCAGCAAATTCACGCTTAATCTTTTCTGCTAGTTTTGTGCCCATACGCATACGGCTTTTATGCACTGAAATACCATCGATCATAGAATCTGGTCGTGCAAAATAAACATACTCAAAAATACAGGGTACTTTAACTGGGTTTTCAGCACATTGACGAGAATGAAAATTTCCAGCCTTGTCGATGAATATACATTCACCCGGCTCAACATCACGCACTAACTTATAGCCCAATGAATCAATAGCAACACTTTCAGATGCGACCATATAATCGTCACCTAATTCTGTTGTTCTCTTACCGATTACAACGGGGCGAATAGCATAAGGATCACGAAAAGCTAAAATACCAACACCTGCAATTAAAGCAACAACAGCATAAGCCCCGCGGCAGCGTTTATGAACCTGAGACACTGCTTCAAAAATATCTTCAGCACCAGGTGTTAATTTGCTTGTTTTTTGTAGTTCATGAGCCAAAACATTCAATAATACTTCTGAATCTGAATTAGTATTTAAATGACGACGATCACTTTGAAACAACTCATCTTTTAATACTTTGGTGTTAGTTAAGTTGCCGTTATGAGCCAAAGAAATACCAAACGGAGAATTGACATAAAATGGCTGCGCTTCGGCAGAGGTAGAACAACCTGCAGTAGGATAACGAATATGGCCAATTCCCATATTACCCTTTAGTTTAAGCATGTGACGAGTATGAAACACATCTTTGACCAGACCATTATCTTTACGTAAAAATAGCTGGCTATTATCATCACACGTCACGATACCAGCAGCATCTTGACCACGGTGTTGTAATACAGTCAAACCGTCATATAAACTCTGATTAACTTCGGAGTGACTAACAATACCAATAATTCCGCACATATTATTTTAAGCCCTATAAATTAGCTAAAGTGTATATATTCTGCAATATCTGCTGGCAATAACGCTTGCAGCCAAACAGCCATTTTTTGAAAATGTTCCAATAATAATGATGATTGCCACCAATTATCTTCCGGCATAGGTGTTGCTCCAGCAATAAGCACCAACAAAGTCACAATAGCTACACCACGTACTAAGCCAAAAATGATACCTAATGATCGATCTGTCCCTGTTAATCCTGTTTTTTCAACCAGTGAAGAAATCATGCTATTCACTAGTGCACTGAGTATTAATGTAACAACAAATAAGGCGAAAAAGGCAGTGAATAAACGGATTGAAGGCGTCGCAATATAATCAACCAGTAAGCCTGCCAATTGTGGATGAAAAGTCAGCGCCACCCAAAAAGACAAAGCCCAACTAACTAAAGACAAAACTTCTTTGATAAAGCCACGAACTATACTGATCCCTGAGGAAACAAATATTATGCCTATAATCAAATAGTCAACCCAAACCATATACGCCCCTGAAATGGTATCTTGCTACTAAACAGGGAATTTTAACAGATTGGCTAACATCAACCCAGAATTATTGTTGAACACTACCCAAGTTTATTCTTGTAGCACCTGAGTATTAAGCTTCATTTTGCTGTCAATCTCACTTGCCACAGCTTGTGCTTGCTGTTTATCAGTCATAGGTTCAATACGTACTCGATAAATTTTGCCATTAGCAGTATCAGTATCTTCAATGACAGATTTATATCCCATTTGTTTGGCCTGTACATTAAGTGCATCAGCATTTGCTTTAACTGAAAAACTAGCTAACTGAATGACCCACTTTTCTGCTGGTTGAGTTTGCGTTACTTTTGCAGGTACCGAAGACTTTGCTGGAACTGATGCCTTAGTTGGTGCTGTAGCTTTAACGGGCTCTGATGTCTTTTTAGGTATAGCAATAGACTTAACTGGTTCTGACATTTTTTGAGCTGGTACTGGATTTTTTGTTGGGGGTGTCACTTTTTCAGGTGCTGAAGCTTTTCCTGATAACGGCGTTTTTACTGGCTCTAGAGGCGCAACCTTTGCTGATTCAAATGCAGGTGCAGAATTATCCTCCTCAACTTTTTGTTCTAGCGCCAACTCTTCAGAATCCTTAGCTGCTGCTTCCAAATTAATGATAGCTTCAGATACATAGGGCAACTTAGTTTCAGTACGCTCAGATTTAAAAGCCAGTTTTGAAGTTTGTTCGTCAGTACTCTCATCAGCACTGCGAATCAATAACATCGCAATAGCAATGACGACGCTAAATAACAAAGCAACACCAATAATCCGTTGAAGTTGTACAGTAGTCATGCCCGCTTCCCCTTGTTATTTAATGACGATTTTCAATCTTGCCCTCATGATAATTCTTATTATCAGTACTGAGCACTGTATCAATGTTAGTTGCATCACCTGGCATTGACTGTAATGCTGCAGCCAATACTTCAGTTATCCAACGAACAGGAATGATCCTTAGGCTATCTTTAATGTTACTTGGAATCTCTTTAAGATCTTTAACATTATCATGCGGGATTATAACGGTATTGATTCCGCCGCGATGTGCTGCTAATAATTTTTCTTTCAAACCACCGATTGCTAGCACCTCACCACGTAACGTTATTTCACCCGTCATCGCAACATTAGACTTAACAGGAATCCCTGTAATGGCAGACACAATCGCGGTACACATCCCCACACCTGCACTTGGACCATCTTTAGGTGTAGCACCTTCAGGTACGTGAATATGAATGTCGTGAGTTTGCATAAAGTCTGGTGCAATATCCCAATCAGTAGAACGCGAACGAACGACCGTTGTTGCAGCCTGAATCGACTCTTGCATTACATCACCAAGCTTTCCTGTATAAGCTGCTTTTCCTTTACCGGGCATCACTGCCGTTTCAATTGTCAGTAACTCGCCACCAACTTCAGTCCATGCTAAGCCAGTCACTTGACCAACTTGATCAGCCTCTTCAGCCGTACCATATTGATAGTGATAAACACCTAGATAGTCTTCTAAATTATCTGGCGTTACAGAGATTTTTGACGTTGGCTTATCTTGTAAAATCTGTTTGACCAATTTTCGACAAATTTTAGAAATTTCGCGTTGTAAATTACGTACACCAGCTTCGCGAGTATAGCGACGAATAATTTCTAATATCGCATCCGGAGTAATTTCAGCCTCGTCAGATTTCAAACCATTATCTTTCATCGCTTTTGACAATAGATATCGTGTAGCAATGTTCAGTTTTTCATCTTCAGTGTAACCATCGAGACGGATAATCTCCATACGATCACGTAATGCATCAGGAATATTCAACGTATTCGCTGTACATACAAACATGACATCAGATAAATCATATTCAACTTCTAAATAATGATCTGAAAAGGTGGAGTTTTGTTCTGGATCTAAAACTTCAAGCAACGCTGATGCAGGATCACCTCTAAAGTCTTGAGCCATTTTATCAATTTCATCAAACAAAAATAGTGGATTTTTCACACCAACCTTCGTGATATTAGTAATCACTTTACCTGGCATTGAACCAATATATGTCCGACGATGACCACGAATTTCAGCTTCATCACGCATCCCGCCCAGTGCCATACGGGTATATTTACGATTAGTCGCACGTGCAATAGATTGAGCAACTGAAGTTTTACCTACACCCGGCGGACCAACTAAACATAGGATAGGACCTTTTAATTTTTTAACCCGTGCTTGTACGGCTAAGTATTCTAAAATGCGTTCTTTGACTTTTTCAAGACCAAAATGATCTTCATCTAATACTTCTTGTGCACGTTTAAGATCCAACGCAATCCTAGAGCGTTTTTTCCATGGCACATCTACTAAATATTCAATATAGTTTCTAACCACTGTCGCTTCCGATGACATTGGTGACATCATTTTTAGTTTTTTAAGCTCAGACTCTGCTTTCTCTTTAGCTTCAACCGACATATTGGTCGACTTAATTTTAGCTGCTAAATCATCCAGTTCGTTTGAACTCTCGTCAATTTCACCTAATTCTTTCTGAACCGCTTTCATTTGCTCATTTAGATAATATTCGCGTTGGCTTTTTTCCATTTGTTTTTTAACACGGCCACGTATTCTCTTTTCAATCTGTTGAATATCAATTTCAGACTCAAGAAAAGCCATCAATTTTTCCATTCTCGCACCAACATCACTCTGCTCTAATAGCTGTTGCTTGTCTTCAAGCTTAAGCGTCATGTGTGCAGCGACTGTATCAGCCATTCTAGCGGCATCTTCAATACCGGCAAGAGAAGCAATCACTTCTGGTGGAATTTTTTTGTTTAATTTAATGTATTGTTCAAACTGACTCAATAACGTGCGCATAAGCACATCACGTTCGCGCTCATCAGATTCTTCACTATTAAACGTAGCTACTTCAGCTTTAATATACTCATCTGTCGCGTCGTATTTTAATACTTTTGCTCTGCTCACGCCTTCGACTAATACTTTGACAGTACCGTCAGGAAGTTTTAGCAGTTGTAATATATTAGCAAGCGTTCCCGTTTCATAAAGCGAACTCGCCGTAGGTTCATCTTCACCCGAATCTTTTTGAGCAACGAGAAAGATAGCCGTATTTTGCTCGGTAGCAGCTTCTAAAGCCTGAATTGATTTATCACGCCCAACAAATAAAGGAATAACCATGTGCGGATAAACAACTACATCACGAAGAGGTAATACAGGAACAATCTCTAAACTAGTGTCGATTACTTGAGTTGTCATTTCATTTTCCATTTAATCAAACCTCTTTCGAATAGCGGTAAACACACGCCATCAACTATTGAATTAATCTTGAATAAGGATATGGGGGAGATAAAACATAATTCAAGCACCATAATGAAATTATGGTGCTTGAATTATGAAAAGGTAATGTAATTACCTTAATTTTCAGAGTTTAAAGATGGATGTTTTTTAACTTTCAGCAGATGAAAGCTCAGCTAACTTGTCTTCATAGATCAAAATAGGATCATTTTCGCCATTAATCACATTCTCATCAATAATCACTTTAGAAACGTTGTCGGTAGAGGGCAAGTCAAACATCGTATCTAACAATACGTTTTCAATAATAGACCGCAAACCACGTGCACCCGTTTTACGATCCATTGCTTTTTTGGCAATAGCGTGTAAAGCATCATCTCTAAACTCGATCGCAACACCTTCCATATCAAATAATTTTTGATATTGTTTTGTTAGCGAATTTTTAGGATCCGTTAGAATTTGCACTAATGCTTGTTCATCAAGTTCATTTAATGTCGCAACAACCGGTAAGCGACCAACAAACTCAGGAATCAATCCAAACTGAATTAAATCTTCAGGTTCAACTGTTTTTAAAACATCGCTCACTACACGATTGTCTTCTGTGCTTTGTACTTCTGCAGAGAAGCCAATACCACCTTTGTGAGAGCGGTTGCGAATAACTTTATCAAGTCCAGCAAAAGCACCACCGCATATAAATAAAATCTTACTTGTATCAACTTGCAAGAATTCTTGTTGTGGATGTTTTCTTCCTCCTTGAGGAGGAACAGATGCCGTTGTACCTTCAATTAATTTTAATAAAGCTTGTTGAACGCCTTCACCTGAAACGTCACGTGTAATCGATGGGTTATCTGATTTTCGCGAAATCTTATCAATTTCATCAATGTAAACAATGCCAGTTTCAGCTTTTTCAACATCATAGTCACACTTTTGCAAGAGTTTTTGAATGATGTTTTCAACATCTTCACCAACATAGCCCGCTTCGGTCAATGTTGTAGCATCTGCAATTGTGAATGGTACATTTAATTGGCGAGCTAACGTTTCAGCTAACAAAGTTTTACCGCTTCCAGTTGGCCCTATCAACAAAATATTACTTTTAGATAGTTCGATATCGTCGTTTTTCTTACTACCAAAATTTAAGCGTTTATAATGATTATATACGGCAACGGATAACACTCGTTTGGCTCTTTCTTGGCCAATAACATAATTATCAAGCGCTTCTTTTATTTCACGAGGTGTTGGAAGCTTAGTATCCGCTTCTACTGTTTTTGCATCTTGAAGCTCTTCGCGAATAATGTCATTACATAAATCCACACATTCATCGCAAACAAATACAGAAGGTCCAGCAATCAGTTTTTTTACTTCATGCTGACTCTTGCCACAAAATGAACAATAAAGTAATTTATCGTCATCGTTTTTATTTTTATCATCGCTCATAATTAAACATTCCTACCCATAGATCTTTTGTTAACGCTTTATGCTTTTTGCTCTGGACGGCGATCTAACACAGAATCAATTAAGCCATATGCTTGTGCTTCTTCACCATTCATAAAGTTATCACGATCAGTATCCTTCTGAATTTTCTCAAGAGTTTGACCTGTATGTTTTGCTAAAATTTTGTTTAAACGTTCACGAATAGTCAAAATTTCACGTGCATGTATATCAAAATCTGATGCTTGACCTTGGAAACCACCCAGTGGTTGATGGACCATAACACGTGAATTAGGTAGGCAATGCCGCTTACCTTCAGCACCTGCAGTCAATAAAACAGCCCCCATACTTGCAGCTTGACCAATACATAATGTACTGACGTTTGGCTTTATAAACTGCATCGTATCATAAATAGCCATACCGGCAGTCACAGAACCACCCGGGGAGTTAATGTAAAGATGAATATCTTTATCTGGGTTTTCTGATTCTAAAAACAACATTTGAGCGACCACTAAATTAGCCATATGGTCTTCAACTTGACCGACTAAAAAAATGACACGTTCTTTCAATAAACGAGAATAAATATCATATGACCGCTCACCACGTGAGGTTTGTTCTACCACCATTGGCACTAGGGCATTGCTGATAACACTAGCATTATTATCAAAAATATTAGACATCATAGTCGGCCTCAAACTGTTTTTATAAATAAAAAAATAGCCCGTGCCCAAATCAATGAGAACGAGCTATCATTACGATTCAGAATTGATTACGCTGAAGCAGCGTTCATCACCTCAGAGAAGGTTGCTGATTTTTCTTCTACTTTAACATTTGTGTAAACCCATTCAACAACAGTATCTTCAACTACCATCATTTGTACTTCAGATAGCTTTTGTTGATCGTTCATGTAGAATTTTACAACATCTTCAGGATCTTCATAACTTGCTGCGATACCATCAATCACGGCTTTAACACGTGCTTCATCTGGTTTAATGTCATTATCATTAATGATTTTACCAATCAATAAGCTTAATGAAACGCGTTTTTTCGCAGAATCTTTAAAAGTATCAATAGAGAAAGGAATCCCTTCAATATTAACACCTTGATTTTTTAAGTTATTTTTAGCTTGCTCCATCAAGTATTCAGCTTCACGCTCTACAGGAGATTCAGGTAATGCAATTGCATTATTAGCAATCAAGCTATCCATTACGATGCGTTTATTTGTCGCTTTTAAAGTTGATTCAAGCTCGCGAGTCATATTTGCTTGCACTTCTTTTTTCAATGCAGCCAAACCATCATCGATTCCACACATCGCTGCAAACTCTTTATCAAGCTTAGGTAGTTTCTTTTTCGCTACAGACTTAACTGTCACTGCAAATGAAGCTTCTTTACCTTGTAAGTGTTCAGCGCGGTAATCAGCGGGGAATGTCATCGTAACAGTAAGCTCTTGATCCGCTTTAGTACCGATTAATTGGTTTTCGAATTCAGGCAACATATTGCCATCACCGATAACGACTAATACATCAGTACCTTTACCGCCATCAAACTCTACACCGTCAATGCTGCCAACGAAATCGATAGTCACACCATCTTCTTCTTTAGCGGCACGTTTGAGAGGTTCCCACGTTAAACGTTGTTGACGTAGTGTTTCTAACATTGCATCTACATCTTCATCTTTCACTTCTGCGATTGTTTTTTCTACAGTAATGCCATCGAGCTTAACTTCTTTAACATCAGGAAAAACATCGTATTTTAATGTGTAGACGAAGTCACTGCCTTCTTCTTTCATCGTATCGATATGAGGAGGGCCAGCTGGATTAATTGATTCTTGAACAAATGCTTCTTGCATGCTGCTTTGAACTAAGGCATCGATAACATCACGACGAGCTGCAGGTCCATGTGACTGCTCAATCATTTTTGTTGGCACTTTACCAGGACGAAAACCAGCCATTTTCACTGTTGGGCGAAGGGCTTTTAAACGTTCTTGGATAGCTTGTTCGATATTGGCATCTTCGACTGTCACCGTCATACGGCGGCCGAGTTCGCTAACGTTCTCTACAGTAACTTGCATTCTTTACCTCAATCTCGGGATTTCAAAGTTCTGACAACTATAATATAGCTGCCAGACTTTTAGATATGGTACGAGAGGAGAGACTCGAACTCTCACAGGTTACCCCACTGGAACCTAAATCCAGCGCGTCTACCAATTCCGCCACTCTCGCAAAAAACGTTGTTCAGATAATTTGCTATCTGATGAAGTCGGCTATTATAGACACAGATAACGTAGAAAACTAGTCTTTAATGCTCAAAAATCACGATGAGATATGCACTTTCCTACAAAACTATTGAAATGAAAGGAAATCTTTAATTTTCAATATTACAATTACTTTACCAATAATAGCTTTTTTAGGGGGTGAGAATGCTCATACCTGATGCTCAGCTTATTCATTTCATCCATCAATAACGACTAAATCCTATTGATTAATCCAAGTTTTTTATTTCATTGGCTATGCCATGAGGCACATGCCCTGTTGCCACGTGTTCACGTGCCGAGTCACAATGCCCAGGTTGATCGTCGAAAAATATATCTGCACCAAATGCTTTTAAAAACGGTCCTTTTGCCATACCGCCTAAAAAAATAGCTTCATCGATTCTTATATCCCATGCACGTAATGTACGAATAACACGCTCGTGAGCTGGTGCAGAACGTGCAGTCACCAAGGCTGTTCGAATTGACATTTTATCTTCCCCATATTCAGTTTGAAGATGGTTCAATGCCATTAAGAAATCTTTAAATGGTCCGCCACTTAAAGGATTTTTAGCAGTTTGCAGTTCATTTTGTGTAAAGGCATGCAAACCTTGTTCTTTGAAAATTCGTTCAGACTCATCTGAAAATAATACCGCATCACCATCAAATGCTATGCGTAGTTGCTCGTACTGAGATTTACCGCCCATATTAAATGGTAATATTGTTGCTGCTGCAATGCCAGCGTTTAAGGCCTTACGAACATCTTCTTGGCTTGTTGATAAGAATAAATTGGCACCAAAAGTTGATACATATCGATATGGACTGCTGCCTGATGTAAATACAGCTCGCGTAATCGCCAACTGATGATGTTGTATAGAGTTAAAAATACGCAAGCCAGTGTCAGAGCTATTTCGTGACAATAAGATAATTTCAACTAAAGGTTTATTACTGTCTTTACTATTTAAAGATAATAACTTTTTAACCAAATCATAAGCTGCGCCGGGTTGTAATGGCACATCTTCATTTTCAATTTGGTATTGGCAATAAGCTTGAGTCCCCTGCTGCTCGTATATTTGATGACTTTCATCCAAATCAAATAATGCTCGGGATGATATAGCGACAACAAGTTTCTTATCAGTCATTATGCTTCTCCATCACGCTGAATTGCTTGACCATCCTTACGTGCAATTCGTAAAATCCGTTGCCAAACTTCGCTTGTTCGCTCCGTCTTGACTGTTGAAGATACTATATTAGATAGATCATCTGCCAGTGATGATAATACAGAGACATCGCCAGGCTTACCTTTAGGGAACACTGAATCAGCATTAAATACGACTCGGCAAAAAATGGGAATATTAGGTGCTAATTCCTTCAATGCCTGACGTGATATCCGGATACGACGTAATGGATTAGCAAACTTATAACTTCGACCATCGACAAGTTGTGTCCATTGATTAATTGTTTCTGCCCCAAATAGATTACCGCTCATAGGATAAGTTTCTATTAGCAACAAGCCATGCTCCATCAATATTAAATGTTCAATTTCTAGCAAACCACCAATACCATCAGGAATAATAATGTGCTTTATTTCATCTTGAATAAATGGTTTTAAGATCGCCGTCATTTGGCGATGTGTAGCTTTTTTACGGTTATTAATAATTAGCAGTATAAGGGCGCTGACAGCGAATGTTGCAACAATCAAAACAATAGAGGTATTTTGCGTCAAAATGAATATCTTCTTAATTTCAAGAGTGACAAATTATACGAGATCTACCTTTGACATTGTCAGCTATTTCGTATTTTTAAGTTATAAAGTCGCCACGGTAACAGGATCTTCATGGATGATAACTTCGGCTTCTGTAAATAAACTTGATAGATCTCGTTCTAATTGATCCGCAATATTATGCGCCGCCAATAAACTCAATTTTGAATCTAATTCCAAGTGTAACTGTATAAAAACCATGGTGCCAGAACGACGGGTTCTTAAATCGTGGAAACCTTGCGTTCCTGGATGTTTTAATACGATTTCACGAATTTTTTCTCGTTCTTCATCTGGCAATTCATGATCCATCAATAAGTCTATTGATTCTTTAACGATGTCCCAAGCGCTGTACAAAATGAAGATAGCGATACCTAAAGCAAATATGGCATCAAATCCAGCCCAGCCATAAAAAGTCAGCAATAAAGCGACAATCACGCTGGCGTTAACTAATAAATCCGTTTTGTAATGTAATCTGTCAGCCTTGATAGCTGTTGAATTGGTATGCTTAATCACATACTGCTGATAGCTGATTAATGCAAATGTTGCCACCATTGAAAACACCATGACACCAATACCAATTTCGAAACCAGTACCCATTTGTTGTGGATTAATAATGCGTCCAGCCGCTTGAAGTAGTAATAATACAGCCGAACCTGCAATAAACATGGCTTGACCCATACCCGCCAAAGGCTCTGCTTTGCCATGACCAAATCGATGCTCACGATCGGCGGGTTGCAAGGCATGACGAACTGCGAACAAATTGACTAATGAAGCTAATACATCTAGGCTTGAATCAATTAACGTCGCTAAAATACTCACCGAATCCGTTATAAACCACGCCCCTATTTTGATGATAATAAGAACAAGTGCTGTCGTCACTGAGGCATAAGTTGCCCAGCGCATTAAGCGTGCAGCATTAGGTTGTTGAGTGCTTGTCATCGGATCGGTATATTAGCGAAGAATAAATTGGACAGTATAAGTACAATCCTCATTATCACCAAATAATTACAGGTAAAAGACATGGGTATTACAACAATAACAACTACCGCGTTTACTGATCAAAAACCTGGCACATCAGGCCTTAGAAAAAAAGTCACCGTGTTTCAACAGCCTCATTATTTAGAAAACTTTGTTCAATCTACGTTTGATTCTCTCAAAGATATAAAAGGCAAAACGCTAATCGTCGGCGGTGATGGTCGTTTTTATAATGAACAGGCGATACAAATCATCTTAAAAATGGCCGCTGCTAATGGATTTAAACGCGCTATCGTAGGACAAAACGGCCTGTTATCTACACCTGCCGCTTCTTGTGTCATTCGTAAATATAAAGCGTTTGGCGGAATTATTTTATCAGCAAGTCATAATCCCGCTGGACCAAGTGGTGACTTTGGCATTAAATATAATGTCAGTAATGGCGGCCCTGCCCCTGAAAATATTACCAATGCTATTTTTGCAAACACCCAAACGATTACTCATTATCAAATCATTGCTGCTGCTGATGTAAATCTTAGCAAAATTGGTCAACAATCATTAGCAGATATGACTATCGATATCATTGACCCGGTAGAAGATTATGCTTTATTAATGGCTGATTTATTCGATTTTGATGCTATTCGCAACCTATTAGCACAAGATGATTTCAGTATGCGATTTGATGCGATGCATGCCATTACTGGTCCCTATGCCAAAGATATTCTCGAAAAACATCTTGGTGCAAGTAAAGGCACCGTTATTAATGGTATACCACTGACTGATTTTGGTGGGGGTCATCCTGATCCTAACCTAACATATGCTGAAGAATTGGTCGCTGAGATGTTTAGTGATAATGCGCCCACATTAGGCGCAGCTTCAGATGGGGATGGCGATCGTAATATGATTTTAGGTGCGAATTTCTTTGTCACACCATCTGATAGTTTAGCTATCATGGCCGCCAATGCAAATTGCATCCCTGCATATAAAAATGGCCTGAGCGGTATTGCTCGCTCTATGCCTACAAGCCAAGCGTCAGATCGTGTCGCCGAAAAGTTAGGCATTGAATGCCATGAAACACCCACTGGTTGGAAGTTTTTTGGTAATTTACTCGATGCTGATCGTGCAACCTTTTGTGGCGAAGAAAGCTTCGGCACTGGATCTAACCATATACGCGAAAAAGATGGTTTATGGGCAGTACTTTATTGGCTTAATATTCTAGCCGTACGTCAACAACCTGTTTCGGATATTGTTAGCCAACATTGGCAAGAATATGGTCGTAATTATTACACTCGTCATGATTATGAAGCGATACCCACTGATATCGCGAACCCACTTATGGCTAATTTTGAAAACAAACTACCGCAACTTATAGGACAAACATTAGCAGGTCGTAAAGTTGCTTACGCTGATAATTTCAGCTATAGCGATCCTATTGATAAAAGCGTGTCTCATCAGCAAGGTTTACGTATTGGTTTCGACGACGGCGCTCGTATTATTCTACGTTTATCTGGCACAGGAACCGAGGGCGCTACGTTGCGTGTTTATATCGAGTCTTATGAAAATGACTCAGATAAGCTTCAACAAAAAACTCAGTCAGCATTAGATGAGTTAATTCTATTAGCCGATGAACTAGCTGACATTACCCTACGTACTGGCAGAACTGAACCGACTGTTATTACCTAGGAGCTTCATTCATGCTACAACTGATTCTAGGTTCTAGTTCGCCCTTTCGTGCTGAAATATTAAATAAACTCTGCCTACCTTTTATTCAGCTTTCGCCTGATATTGATGAAAGTGCAGTTAGCGGAGAACAGCCTGAACAGTTGGTAAAGCGATTGTCAGAGCAGAAGGCATATAAAATTGCAGAAAGTCATCCAAATGCGTTGATTATTGGTTCAGATCAAGTTGCCGTATTAGAGGGGGATGTTTTAGGCAAGCCGGGCGATCATGTGAATGCCGTCAAACAACTCAGTGCTGCCTCTGGCAAAACAGTAACGTTTTTAACTGGATTGGCTTTATTAAATAGCCAAACAGGACACATGCAATCGTTAGTTGAAACATTTGAAGTAGAGTTCAAAATTTTATCAGCATCACAAATAACGTTTTATTTGCATCAGGAACAACCTTATCAATGTGCAGGAAGTTTCAAATCTGAAGGCTTTGGCATCAGTTTGTTTTCAAAACTAAAAGGTAATGATCCTAATAGTCTTATCGGTTTACCATTGATTCGGCTGATTAGCCTGCTTGAAGCTGAAGGCATTGATGTGCTTCAGCCGAATCAATCATAAAATTTTACTTATCGCTTATTTCGTTTCAGCAGGTGCTTGTCCTTCATGCGACATCAAAGTAGCTGCTTGAGCTTGCATCACTGCTGACATCAACTTACGAACGGTGCGTTGACGTACTGTTTTTGCCATACCCTCACGAAGATCAGCATTTACATTATTTTTTTCTAAAACGGCTGTAAGTGTATCTAAGTTAGGTTCACATTCCGCTAACGTTTTACCTGCGATATCTTCAATTTTTGTTTTGTCATCATGATATTCAGGCTTATCCTGCATCATACATTTATTGTAGTCCATCATTGCCTTATACATTTCATGTTGAGCATCTTCAGGCATATCAGCTGGCGTAATCATATTCGTACCATCAGACTCTACAGCGACAGACTCTTCCACGCTACTTTCATTATTTGGAGTACTTTCAATATCAGCACTATTTTCTACTTCAGATGAAGCTGCTTCATTTGATGCTGATTCACTGATAGGTGCTGTTTCTTCTACAACGGCTGTAGACACAACAGTTTCAGTCGGCTTATTAATAAAATTATAGCCAGCTATTCCTGCAAGTACTATTAGTACGATAAAAACAAGACTTTTCATTTTCTCTCCAAAATTATAGTTATAACGGATAATATACTATCCATCTGGGTATATTCTCACTAATAAAATAACGAATACTACACAGAACGCAATACTATACACTTCAATTTTTATTTCGGCATGTATTCATCTTAAGCATGCGATAATAAGTAATAGTTTTACCTTAGATTCAATAGATTAAAAGCGGAAGTTAAATATATATGTCATCTATATTAAAGGTTGATCCTCGCCTCGATGAAATTCACCAATGGCTTAAAACTGTTTTATCATCAACAGATTACAGATTAGAACCCGCATCAAGCGATGCGAGTTTTAGACGTTACTTTCGAGTAACCGTTCAGGATAAAACATGGATATTAATGGATGCGCCGCCGCAGCAAGAAGATACCCAGCCCTTTATCGAAATAGGAACTTTTTTATACGAACGAGGCATTAACGTACCTAAGATTTATCAACGTGATATTGATGCTGGTTTTTTATTATTGTCTGACTTTGGATATCTTCCGTATCTTGATGAACTTAATGAACTCACGTCTGATGCGTTATATAAATCTGCTATTAATAGTCTAATTAAAATCCAATTGTGTGAAATTAAAGAGATTGAGTTACCTGCTTATAACGCTGAATTACTAGAGCAAGAAATGAGTCTGTTCCCTACTTGGTTTTTAGACAAACATTTAAATATCGAAGCACCTACATTTCTACAAAAAACCTTTAACCTTTTAATTTCAAATGCACTAATTCAACCACAAGTATTTGTTCATCGCGATTATCATTCCCGTAACTTAATGCACACTGATGAACATTCTCCAGGCATTATCGACTTCCAAGACGCAGTTATCGGACCGATTACTTATGATCTCGTCTCATTATTACGTGATTGTTATATTATTTGGCCCGAAGAAAAAATAAATAACTGGATCCACTATTATTTATCGACGGCTCAACAACAAGGCTTAATGACAGATATTTCGATCACACAATTTACACAATGGTTTGACTGGATGGGTTTGCAACGCCATATCAAGGTATTAGGAATTTTTTGTAGACTTAATTATCGTGATGGCAAAACTAATTATATGAATGATCTACCGCTCACCTTAGCCTATGTACGTAAAATAAGTGCTAAATATCCTGAGTTTTCAGAGTTGAGTGATTTTCTTCAACAACAACCTGCAATAGTAGCCATTTAATGAAAGCCATGATTTTAGCTGCTGGTCGAGGCGAACGTTTACGTCCTTATACCGACACAACGCCAAAGCCCTTATTAAAAGCCGGTCAATATCGTCTTGTTGAATATATTATTCAAGCATTAGTCAAAGCTGGTATTACTGACATTATTATCAATACTGCTCATCTTGCCGATCAATTTCCTGCAATATTAGGTAATGGTCAGCAATATGGTGCTAACATCATCTATTCCCCAGAACAAGAAGGTGGATTAGAGACGGCAGGCGGCATTATTAATGCTTTACCATTATTAGGTGATGAGCCATTTTTAATTGTAAATGGTGATTTGTGGACAGACTATAACTTTCAAACATTAGTTGAAAAGCCACTTTCAGCAGAAAGTCTTTGTCATTTGGTGATGATTGTTAACCCACCGCATAATCCACTTGGTGATTTTGCTTTATCATCGTCAGGTTTAATTCATGAACAAGGCGAACATAAATACACTTATAGTGGCATTGGTATTTATCACCCTACTCTATTTGAAGGTTTAGCCGTACAACGATTAGCCTTGAAACCAATATTACTGAAAGCAATGACGAACGCTCAAATAAGCGGTGAGCTTTATCAAGGAGCATGGTCTGATATTGGGACTATTGAGCGCTTAGAAGAATTAGCGAAAAGTCTTAATCCTTAATATATTATTACTAATATTCATATGTTAAAAAGCCCCATTTATAATTTTAATAAACGGGGCTTTTTAATTTTATGCCGCGGTCACACTAGCACACAAAAACTCTAATAATGCTTTTTGAGCATGTAAACGATTTTCAGCCTCATCCCAAACAACACTTTGTTGGCCATCCAATACTTCTGCTGAAACTTCTTCACCACGATGAGCAGGCAAACAATGCATAAACAACGCATCATGATGCGCTAAAGCCATGACACTGCTATCAACTTGGAAATCAGCAAAAGCAACTTCACGTTTACGTTGCTCTTCTTCTTGTCCCATACTCGCCCACACATCAGTCACAATCATGTCAGCATCTTTAACAGCGCTTTTCACATCATTAAATAAACGGATTTTAGCCTTCGCCTGTGCCACGATAGCTTCACTTGGTTCATAACCGACTGGCGTTGCAATATTCAAATCAAAACCAAATCGTTCGGCAGCATTAATATAGGAATGACACATATTATTGCCATCACCAACCCATACAACTGTTTTGCCTTTAATAGAGCCACGATGTTCAACATACGTTTGCATGTCGGCTAATAACTGACACGGATGATAATCATCAGTTAATGCATTAATCACTGGCGCTGATGAGTATTGAGCAAAGCGTTCCACTTTTTCATGTTCAAATGTGCGAATCATCACTACATCAACCATGCTAGAAATAACCCGAGCAGAATCCTCTATAGGCTCACCTCGACCCAACTGAGTATCGTTCGGCGATAAAAAGATTGAACCACCACCAAATTGAAGCATGGCTGATTCAAATGAAACACGAGTACGCGTTGATGATTTTTCAAAAATCATCGCTAATACTTTGTTTTTAAGTGGCTCATAAATCTCGCCCGCTTTATGCATCCGTTTCAATTCGATAGCCCGGTCAATTAACCGCTCTAATTCTAAAGATGTTAGATCTTTTAACGTTAAAAAATGTCTCATATTATGCATCGCTCTCAACAGCGTGTGTGGAAAGAAAATTAATAATCAAATCACTGACCATTGACACTATTTGATTCGCTTCCTCAGCATTAATAATCATAGGAGGCAATAATCGAATGACTTTATCTGCTGTCACATTGATCAAAATACCTTTATCTAACGCTTGTTTAACTAATTCTGCACAAGGTATTGCTAACTCAATGCCAAACATAAAGCCTGCCGCACGAATAGCTTTAACACCCTCAACACCATTTAACCTGGCCTTAAAACCGGCAAGCATTTCAACGCCCAAATAATTTACATTATCAATTAAATTATCGTTCTCAATAGTGTCAATAACTGCTAATGCTGCACGGCAAACTAGTGGATTACCACCAAACGTAGAACCATGATTACCCGCTTCTAACACGCCGACAGCAGGCCCAGCAACCAAACAAGCACCAATCGGCAACCCATTTCCTAATGCTTTGGCTAAGGTCATTACATCCGGTTTAACATCTTCGTTATGTTGAAAAGCAAACCACGTGCCTGTACGCCCCATGCCTGTTTGAACTTCATCTAGCATCATCAATAACTTACGTTGATTACAAATATTGCGTACCGATGCTAAATAATCAGCATCTGGAATTTTAATCCCGCCTTCACCTTGAATGGGCTCCAATAACACAGCCACGGCTTCAGGCCAATGACCTACGGCCATTTTTAAAGCATCTAGATCATTGTATGGAACACGAACGAAACCTGGGACCAGTGGTGCAAAACCTACTTGAACTTTAGAATTTCCCGTTGCAGTCAATGTCGCCATTGTTCGGCCGTGAAAACTAC
>LAZR01000986.1_pt1 | contig 19264 bp, 10 predicted proteins | sample 329461 | NCBI WGS metagenome assembly LAZR01 (sample SAMN03002196, study PRJNA259156) | marine sediment metagenome | biome: sea floor; feature: Hydrothermal impacted sediments; material: marine sediment; isolation source: Loki non-amplified sample from Loki's castle hydrothermal vent sediment ...
GATAATAGTCTTGATAGTAATTAATTTTATTTATCTGGTACCCTTTTTGTATATTATACATACAGCTTTCAAACCATGGACTTCGATCAAGGTGTATCCACCCAGAGTCATATTCAAACCCTCAATTGGGAGCTTTATCAGAATTTTTACCTCTAGAACCGTCTATCCTCCAGGAGAGGTGCCGACCGAGGAAGAGATAGCTCGCATGAAGTGGTACGAACGCATCGTCTATAAAGAAACCAACGAAGAAGTGATAAGGTTAGGTGATTTTCCCCGAAGATATCTCAATAGTATTATTATTTGCTCAATAAGTACATTAATAACTGTAATTCTCGGAACAATCGCTGCTTATGGTTTTTCCAGGTTCAATGTCAGAGGCAAAGACGACCTTCTCTTTTTTATCCTGAGCACCAGAATGCTTCCACCAGTAGTAGTAGTGATCCCGGTTTTTCTCATGTTCAGGTTCCTGGGGCTAACCGATACTCACATTGGTCTGATACTTCTGTACATCGCTTTTAATGTATCTTTTGCGGTCTGGGTACTAAAAGGGTTTATCGATGAAATTCCTACCGAATATGAAGAAGCAGCAATGGTTGATGGATATACTCGTTTCCAGGTGTTCAGGAAGATTGTGGTTCCGCAAGCAACTACCGGAATAGCAGCCACTGCGGTTTTCTGTTTCATATTCTCCTGGAACGAATACGCCTTCGCCTTTCTCCTTTCCAGGAAAATTGCCCAGACGGTACCGGCATGGCTCCCTTATCAGATGGGGGTACTGGGATATGACTGGGGAGCCGCTGCAGCCGGAACGTTCATATTTCTATTGCCTGCAATGGTCTTCACCATAATCTTAAGAAAGCATCTGGTCAGAGGCATTACCTTCGGAGCAATAAGAAAATAGAGCAAAATGCAAAACTCACGCTAAATCCGCGCAGTGACAACATCACCTGATTTGGACAGCATTTCCGACAAGTGGGAAAGAAGATGAAAGAATGATAGCATTTGTGGTATGTGCAGCCTCTTATGTCCTGCTTGCGGTAATCCTTTGGAAATTCAAAATGTTAAAAAGGCAGTATCTAGAAACAATTTTTATGTGCATTATGATTTTTGGAATAGCAGCTCTTTGCCAACCATGGACATTTTTTCTTTACCAGAATGGCTTTGCCATTCTTTCGACCGGAACCCTTGCATACATTATGGCAATTCATATGAAGTAATTCTGTATCTATTCAGCCGTAGTACATTTATTTGTCATTGCGAGAAACGGGATTCTTCGCTGCGCTCAGAACAGGCTGCGCAATCTCGGTTTTGTTGCTCGGAATAAACTCCACAATTTCAAAACAGACAAGAATCTTCCATTTGTCATTGCGAGGAGTGAAACGACGAAGCAATCTCAAGAAAAAAGAAATCAATCTTGAAAAAGCCGTGTACTTCGGGAAACATCCCCTAGGAGACTTTAAATGAAAATCACCCAAATTGATGTTTACCAGGTTAGCTACAAACTTATAGACCAAAAGTATGCCTGGTCCAGAGGCCATGCAGTCACTTCCTTTATTAGTACAATCATCAAAATATCTACTGATGAAGGTCTAAGCGGATTTGCAGAAGTTTGTCCTCTGGGTTCTTCCTACATGGAGGCTTACGCGAAAGGGGTGCCCAGTGGAGTAGGGGAGATAGGCCCTCTCCTGCTTGGCCAGGACCCTCTTCAGATCAATGTTATAAATAACCTTATGGATTCAGCACTGAGCGGGCATAATTACATCAAGTCTCCTCTCGATATAGCTTGCTGGGATATTCTCGGTCAAGCAGCAGGACTTCCTATTTGTACTCTGCTGGGTGGATGTTTTGTAAGTAGTTTTCCCCTTTACAGGGCGATATCTCAAGGCTCTTCAAGGGAAATGGCCGATGATGTGGCGCGTTTCAGGGAGGAAGGATATCGACGATTTCAGCTTAAGGTCGGAGGTGATCCTGATAAGGATATCAAGCGCATTAATGCTGTGCTTAAGGTGATTCAACCGGGAGACATCCTTGTGGCTGATGCCAATACAGGCTGGCTCATGCACAAAGCGCTTAGGGTGGTTAACGCCTTAGAAGGGGAGGATCTTTACATTGAACAACCATGCTCTACTCTCGAGGAGTGTCTTGTCGTTCGTGAACACACCAATTTACCGATGGTCTTAGATGAAGTGATCAAAGGAATTAGCTTCCTGATGAAAGCCTATAATCAGCGAGCCATGGATGTTGTAAACCTTAAGATTTCTCGGCTTGGAGGCCTGACCAAAACCAAACAAATGAGAGATTTATGCGAGTCACTCGGAATTGCGATGACTATTGAAGATAGCTGGGGAGGCGATATTACGACTGCTGCAATTGCTCATCTTGTTGGAAGCACGCAACCAGAATTTTATTTCACATCCACAGACTTTAACAGCTATAATGATGTCCGCCTTGCAGAGGATGCCCCGATTAGAAAAGAGGGTAAGCTTGAAGTTCCCTCCGGACCAGGGCTCGGCATCAGTGTAGACGAGAAAAAGCTTGGCAAACCAGTGCTGACCTTGAAATAGGAAAGACAAAGATTCTTGTAGACCTTGCGGATCATCTCCACCCAGTCTCTTCTCTGGTTCTTGTGTGGACCTTGCTGTGTACGTTGAGAGCGTTATTCCGCCAGCACAGTATTTCCTGCATCGGAGAGAAGTTTAATATTTTTTTGAATAAAATAAGACCTTTTCAAGTAATATATATGTTATAAATTTTGAATAACTTAAAATCGAAAGGTGAAAAAATGAAAATTTTTCTTTGTGTTATTTCCCTTTCCTTATTAATTTCCCATATTACACCATGTCATCAAAAAAAGCCTAACACAATGGACGAACTTATTAATATGGCGAAAGAATTTGTAAATCAACTGGAAAAGGGAGATTATGCTGGCTCAGTAAAAAATTTTGATGTAACTATGACAAGACTTGTTTCCCCTGAAAAAATGAAGGAAGTATGGGAAATTCTTATCAAACAGGTAGGCGAATTGATAGAACAGATCGGTGTCCGCACCGAATCACTCCCTAAATATGACATTGTGTATGTGACGTGTGAGTTTGAGAAGACTACACTGGATGTCAAAGTCGTTTTCAACAAGCAAAAGCAGATTGCCGGACAGTTTTTCACCCAGCCTCTAGCCCCTTATAGAATCCCGGACTATGTTGATAGAGATTCTTTTATTGAAAAAGAGGTTGAATTTGGAGTTCAAGGCTGGTTTTTGCCAGGGACGTTGTCAATTCCAAATGGAAATGGCCCTTTCCCTGCATTGGTTTTAGTGCACGGATCAGGTCCGAACGACAGAGATGAATCAGTTGGATCAAACAAACCCTTTCGTGACCTTGCATGGGGTTTGGCATCAAATAATATTGCTGTTTTACGCTATGATAAGAGGACAAAAGTACACGGCAAAAAAATGATAGCTGAGAAAAACAAGACATTAACAGTTTATGAAGAAACAATAGAAGATGCTTTATCTGCTGCAGAACTACTTCGCAATTCAGAAAAAATAAGCAAAGAAAATATTTTCATCTTAGGACACAGCCTTGGGGGTACTCTTATACCTAGGATAGCACCTTTGGATCCTGATGCTTCTGGTTTTATTATAATGGCCGGAGCAACAAGGCCTTTTGAGGACCTATACATTGAACAAGTTAAATATATATTTATGCTTGATGGAAATTTATCCAAAGAAGAAAAAGAAAAACTTGACGAAGCAGAAAAAGCGGTAGAAAAAATCAAGAACCTAAAACAATCTGACTCCAGTCAGGAACAAGAAGGACTCTTAGGGGTAAATCCTGGTTATTGGCTGGACCTTAAAGGATATAATCCGGCCATATCAGCAAAAAGTGTTAAAAGGCCTTTGCTTATATTACAGGGAGGCCGTGATTATCAGGTTACAGAAAAAGACTTTAAAAATTGGAAAGAATCTCTAGGACAACGAAAAAATGTAACTTTCAGGCTTTACCCTGCTCTTAATCACCTTTTTATACCTGGAAAAGGTCCCAGCACTCCATCTGATTATCAAAAAGCTGGTCATGTAGACGAAACCGTTATTAAAGATATTATAAACTGGATAGAGAAGATAAAGGAATAAGTCTACATATCATCAATAGGCAAAACTGCCAACTTTTCTGTTAAACATATAGGAATTTCCTTTTCAGAGTTAACCTAACATTCTCATGTTATTCCAAATTTGAATTGTCACCCTTTGTATTTTAATATGGATAAAATTCATAGTTTATTCTTAGGGATATCTTGATATCTTTCTTCCATCACTTTATAGCGAGATATGACTTTACCACCACACTCTATTATGAGAGTGGAACCTTTGAGTTTCGTTCATACAGTTCTGATGAGCCTTAAATTGACTCCTTTTATCAGAAAGTATAACTTTAGGAACGCGGTAAGCCCGTAGACTGCATTATCCGAATTCTTATTCTCACCGCTGAAAAATGGGCTAACGCATTCCCATCGGGATCCACATGAGTTTTTCTTCATTTCTTCGTTAAAGTTAAAGCAAGTATTTAGGCTAACTTAAGAAAAACCCATTGGCAAAAGGGTCTTTGGGATCAACTACGATTTGATTAAATCCGGTGATCCATGCCCTGCCTGTTATTTCTGGAATAACTGCTGAAAAATTTCCAACTTTTGTCTCAGAGATTAATTTTCCCGAAAAAAATGTCCCAATGATACTTTCCTGAAGGTAGTGAACATTAAGATCTAAGAGGCCTTTTGCATGGAGAGAAGCCATCTTGGCACAAGTTCCAGTGCCACATGCAGACCTGTCAAATTGACTCTTGCCAAAGATAACCACATTTTTTGCATCTGCCTTCTTATTCTTGAGATCTTCATAGAATTCAACGAGATCTATCCGCATTTTATTACCGAATTGTGGGTGATAAACTTTTATTTCTTTATTGGCTACGTCCCGAATTTTCATTCCCAAATCAATGAGACTTTTGATTTTTTTAACTTCTATAGATATGCCAAGTTGAGATACATTTACCAAGAGGAAAAAGTTTCCTCCAAAAGCTACATCAGCTTTAATATTTCCTATTTCTGGGATGGTTAGAGAAACGTCAGAGTTAAATAAGAAAGAAGGAACATTTTGGATAGTAACGGCTTTAATCCTATCAGCCCCAAATTCTGGCGTAAAGGGTATTAATCCTGCGGGAGTGTCTAAATGCCATCCATTCTCAGGTTGCTGTCGGGGAAGGATTCCTATATCAAAACAGACTGTAGTGATTCCTATGGAAGCATGTCCACACATATCAATATAACCCTCAGAGTTGATAAAGAAGGCACCTATTTGTGCCCTCGAATCGGTGGGAGGGGTCAAAATAGCACCAAACATATCTCTGTGTCCTCGCGGTTCCCACAGGAGTGTTTTCCTGAGATAATCAAAATTATCTTTAAAGTGATCTCTTTTTTCTGCCATACTATTACCAGGCAGGAAGGGAAAACCACTGACGACAATTCTTGTCGGTTCACCTTCTGTATGAGAGTCAATTACATTAATAATATGCTTAAATCTCATTTTTCTCCATTTTTAGTTTTATTTTAAGACATTCTTCAGTGCTTATAGCATAGGAAAAAATTAAGGTCAAATACGTGTGGGAAAAAAGGAATTACCTCCGGCGAAAATGGTAGTGGATAAATTTCGTATCAAAAGGGACGCTAATATAATGAAAAAATTAATAAACCTTGGAATAGGAAGAAAGCATATCATAAAATCCCTAACTCCAGATGTTAAGTTTGAGTATGGGTGATAAATTTCAGCTTATTCCAAACAGCCTCCGAATATGGCGGATATTGAGCCAGTGTTACTTTTCGTGAACAGCGATAACTATTGAGTGTATTCCTGAGTGCTGAAAGTGACGATTGCAAAAAGGGGAGCCTTAATTCAACTAACCGCCAATTCTAACACGGAGCCCGAAATTTTCCATAGTGCTACGGATTGAGGCTATACGCTCTGGAGTCAAACTAATCATTCCTGATAAGGTGTACTCTTGACCTAAACGGGCATATTTTGGTTCCCCTAGTCGGTGATAGGGTAGAAGGTTAATTTCTTCCACGCCAGGCAACTCACACGCAAATTCACCAGTTCTACGTATGTTTTCTTCGTTATCATTATAACCTGGGATTAGAGGGAAACGTATAATAAGTTGTTTATGAGACCTCGCTATTTGGATGGCATTTTGTAGAATGAGTTTGTTACTTATTCCAGTCAGTCGACGATGCTGAAGAGAGTCCATGTGTTTTATATCGTAAAGGACCAGGTCTGTGTACTCCAAGAGAACTGCTAGTTTAGACCACTTGACATAACCACATGTCTCGATAGCGGTGTGCAAACCCAATTCCTTCATTTTGTACTGACGAAGCAATTCATAAGCAAAATCCGCTTGTGCTGTAGGTTCCCCACCAGAAAGAGTCAGGCCGCCACCGGAGCGGAGATAAAAAACGGCATCTTTGGCAACTTTTCGAAGTACTCCATCCACGGTTACGTGCTTTCCCACCAGGTTAAGCGCTTCACCAGGGCAACGATTTACACAAAGACCGCAAAGGTCACAAAGCTCAGCATCGACTCGTTTTCCCCCCTTTTCGTCCTCGAAAATTGCATTGGTTGGACAAACCTCTAGGCAAAGATTGCATCTGATACAATTCTCACCTATCCACAAGATATCGGGGTAGAAATTTTGTGATTCAGGATTGCAACAAAACAGACATCGCAGAGGGCAACCTTTAAAAAAGATAGTGGTACGGATACCTGGTCCATCATGCAGAGCATATTTTTTGATGTCCCAAATCCATCCCTTGACTGGGTTATGCGAAATTATTTCTTGATCCATTTTTGGCATCTGCTCTCGAGTTCATTTTGTTGTTGAACAAAAAAGTTGAAGATAGCAATAAATCATCTCTGCAAATTACAGAAATCTTGGGGCTTCCGAAATGACCGTCGAGGAAAAGGATTAGGTTGGACCAATGGAGAGCCTTGGCTAGTATGCAGATATCTCCACTCATAAGCCATGTTTGGTTCGAGAAATGATTTCTTCCTGAATCTCATGGCTCAGGAGTACAAAATAATCGGAGTAGCCTGCTACACGTATCAACAGGTTTCGGTAGTTCTCGGGATGTTTTTGTGCATCTCGTAGAGTATTTTCATCGATGATATTGAATTGTACGTGATATCCACCCTGGTCAAAATATCCGCGTATGAGAGCTGCAAACTTATGTAAATCCTCCTGGGTTTTCAAAGATTGAGGACTTATCTTCATGTTAAGTAAAGTGCCGTTACAACGAGCGTGATCGAGTTTGCTCACCGACTTAGCGACGGCGGTTGGGCCATATTTGTCGTGGCCCTGAACTGGTGATATTCCTTCAGAAAGCCATATGCCAGCATGTCTGCCATCAGGAGTAGCTCCCGTTAAATTGCCAAGGGCAATATGGGCAGTTGTTGGCAGAAGATTGACAAAATATCTGGCCCCCTGGATATCTCGGTGTCTCTCCACTTCGTCGCAAAAGATTTTTTGGGTGAGTAGGGCTAGAGAATCTGCATAGTCCTCATCGTTTCCATAATGCGATGTCTTATTAATAAGAACAAGGCGCAATACTTCATGCCCTTTGAAATCTTCGTCCAACGCCTTTTTCAAATCAGCTATCGTATAGCTTCTTTCGTCGAAAATGTGTTTCTTGATGGCTGATAGCGAATCTGCCACCGTACCTAAACCAACTCCAGAGATCACAGCTTGGTTATAGCGTGCACCGCCATTATGCCAGTCTAGTCCCTTTTCAATGCAGTCATCAATAAGAGCTGATGTAAATGGAACAGGGCAGTATGTAGCATAGATATCACGCATGATGTTATCGTACTGCACTTTCAAATCGACAAAATAAGCAACTTGCTGCTGAAAGGCATTGATGACATCGTCGAAAGAAGCGAACTGACCACTATTGCCTGTTTTGGGGCCCAATTGTTCACCTGTGAGACGATCAATGCCATTGTTCAATGTCAGTTCTAGGCACTTAGCAAGGTTATAATAGCCAGAAGACGCCATGCGGTCCTTGCCGTCGCAATTAGGTGATACACACCCGTTGAGGCTTCCTGAGCGAGCATCCTGCAATTTCTTGCCACGGTTCACCATCCCCAGAACCATGATGTCGCTGTTAAACAAAGCGGGTAGACCCATCCCATACTTCAGGACTTCGCAACAGCGGAGGAGGAATTTGGGAGGAGTTTTGGTACTAATTTGGGCGGAGAGCTGCGGTTGAGGAAGCTTAACATGTTCCAACGCGCTAAGGCACATGTACGAAAGTTCATTTGTGGCATCCTTGCCTTCAGGTGTAAGCCCACCAATGTTTAGGTTTTGGAACTCTGGGTAGGAGCTGCTGGTTTCAGATTCACCTGAATTTTTGGCTAGCGTTATCTCGTCCAGTTTAACCCACAGCAAGTCAAGCAACTCTTGCGCCTCTTCTTTGGTTAGTTCACCCGAGTCGATGCTATGACGATAGAAGGGATACATATACTGATCAAATCTGCCAGGAGAAATTGCATGACCGTTTGTTTCAAGATTAAGTACTAATTGGGTAAACCAGAAAGATTGGAGTGCTTCGTGGAATGTTCGGGCGGGATTTGCTGGGACTCTCTTACAGACTTGGACAATTCTCTCTAGTTCTGCTCTTCGTCGTGAGTCTTTTTCTGTTGAGGCTAAGCGACGTGCTTCCTTGGCATAGCGTCCTGCAAACATAACAGCAGCATCACAGGCCGAGGACACAGCTTCGAGAAATTGCTTTTTGTGGATGTAATTAGGATCTTCGAAGTGAAGCTGAGATACAGATTTTTGAATATCAGTTTTGATGCCGTTCATGCCCTTATTCAGCATCTTCGAATAGCCCACTGTAATATGACCGATGGTACGCGAAGTGAAATAATTGTAAATTACTCCGCGTAAATCTGCCTGCCATATTTGATCAGGCACTGATTCAACTAATCGGTCATTGATTTGACGCCCACGCCAATAGGGAAGTACTTCCTCACGAAGGGTTTTCTTAGTTTCTTCGCTTACATAAAAGGGTGTGTTGCTGCGCTCGGATAAAATGTCAAGATCTTGCTCAACCCAGGCACAATTAATTTCAGGAAAAACAGGAGAACCAAGCGGTTTAACTGTCTTCATCCCCACAATAAGTTCTCCTTCTTGTATGCGTACAGGCTGTTCGCGCAAGATTCTCTCCAGCATTTTAGCACGACGAATGACTATTGGCTGTCCCTCGGTTTCTTGATAGCTCCTCGTTACTGCGACAGCACGATAAGGGAAAAGTTCAGGTGTAACAGATTGATTCCGCTTGACACCCAACATAACCCTTGTGGTTGGACGGCTCAGACCAGGGTACTGAAAGGTTGCTATTGCCTGTGCGTTCTTGTCTGCTTTTGAGGGCGACATTTTCTCAGATGTTCTTGTGGCCATGGTGTCATCTTCCTTTGAGCATGTTTTCTTAGCAAACAAAGTTAATAATTCTCCTCATTCTTTTAAAAAATTATATAGTATTACTATAAATTCTGTCAAACCTTATCGTTATCATTGACTTAATAAAAATTAGCATTCCAATACTCATCCATTGCGAGCTTCTTCTTTGAGCTCATGTGGTGAGAAGATTATTAGAATTGCCTCCAGAGCTTTTCTTCAATGGTCGCTGCGACTATTTCCTAAAATCTTTGTCCTGAACATAGCAACCAGTCCTCACAGAGCGCTGGCGCAGGGAATATAACAGATACCGGCGTCATAGCTCTTTGGGACACAAAATACCGGCTCCAGAGGTTTTTGACACTGCCAATTTAACTTTACAGTATGTATTAAACTTCCGCTTAATTTATTCAGCAGCTACTTTTTCAACTTTGTTTTTGCTCGCAGCTTTTAGTAATAAAGTGATAGCTGTGTAAATTATAACAATGATCACTAACCAGGTTAACATTGCCAGCGGTAAAGACTTAACGATATAAGCTGCAATAAATACTCCAACGATTCCCGTAACAGTAATTGCCAAAGAAGCTTTTCTATTATAAGCGCCTTCTTTGATGAATTGGATAGAAGCCGGAGGCAATGCGAATGCAGCAGCAGTCATCATAATTGGGAAAGCAACTCTTGGAGACATCCCTAGAACGTATACTAAGGCCATACTTGGAGCGTACATTCCAATACCTGCAGTCTGTGCGGCGCCCAAGATAAAGTTAACAGCAACAGCAATAATTAACTTCCCACCGGTTAAGCCAATAGCTTCACCAGTTCCTAATCCAGCAATCCATTCCATTTTACCAGAAAACATTAAGAAAGCAGTTGTTAGTAAGGCAATACCCATGGTTAGCTGAATCTTTTTTTCTGGCAATTTAGCTACAATACCAGCACCGAAAACAGCACCAATACCAGCAGCTGCAACCATAGAAATCAAAGTTATTATTTTGACCTCAATAATTGCAATGAAAATGAAGGCTTCAGCTGCAACTGGAATAGTACAGGATACATTTAATGTACCTGGAATGACTCTGTCATGAATTTGTTTAAAACCTCTAAGTAATGCTGTCATTGGAGCAAAGCTACCAATTCCCAAGGTATCAAAGAAGTTAGTGACAAATCCGATACCTGCAGCAATTGCAAAATTTGTCTCTTTTTCTAGGTTGTCTTTATTAGCTAATAAATCCTTTAAGAAATATCCAGCAAAACCAATTGTTAACATTCCTAAAGCACAAAGAATACCAGTAATCATTTAAAACTCCTTTTTCTTATAAATATTTATCATTCCTATTATGTTTTAGCTACATCCATTCATGATTATAATGAATAATTGTGAAATTTAAGAGTTGACTACACTAAAGAGCACCTGTCAAGGTGAGAATTATAGATTTTTAGTTTAAAGTATTCGATATCTAGAATTGAGTCGCCTATAACCTAACCCTAAAGCGTATCGTTTTCTCATTTAAAATCTTAGTAACATTCAAAATGTTCGGCATTAGATTTTATCTGATTAAATCACAATCTCTTCCTTCGGATAAAGCATTTGTTAACATTTCTAAGATGATAATAATCAGGTAATACTCCCAAGATAAATGTGATAAATATTGGAAAGAAAAACTTGGCATTAAGGGCTACTTCGATATCCAGATTGTATCGATTACAACAAAATGCCGAACATTTTGAACGCTGCCAATTTCTTCTTTGATCGAGGCGGAGGCAGGGGTTCATGATAGCTTGAAAAGGATTTGGGTGAGCGGATGATACGGGCAAGTCACCGGCGTCTCCGGTCTGATGAGAACATTCCAGATCTCTGTTCGATTCTCATTCTGAAAGAGCAGGAGTGGATGCACGAGGGAGGGAGAAACCCCTCCCTTTTTTATTTCTTTAACGCTTCTGCCTTGCTTTTGATCTGCGGCTGGTCAGCATTTAATTCCAGGGATTTTTCCCAGGCCATCAAAGCTTCTTTCTTCTCTCCAAGCTGGAGATAGCATTCTCCTATCAAATTTAAAAGGTTTGTGTTTAGACCATGGAGGGAAATCGCTCTATCGAAAGTGTTAACGGCCTTGTTCAGTTCTCCTAGTTTTTGGTGAGTTTTACCCATTAGAAAGAGGATTTCATACTCCGGTTCAGGCTGATTCAGGAAAGGAAGTAAAACCGCTTTAGTTTTTTCGTATTCGTTAAAAATCATATAGATCCGGGCCAACAACAAACCGTATACAACAGAGTCTGGTTTCTTTTGAAATGCCTTTTCCAGGTAGTTTCGTGCTTCCACAATTTTGCCGCTATTGTACAGTTGGGTTCCGATAATGTAAGAATATACAGAGTTTTCTATATCCGGCAGGGCTCGGGAATGGATCCAGGGACGGGGAATGGAACTCAGATAAGTAACAGCAAATTTTTCCCTCTCGGAGAGGAGTTCCCGGCCGTTATCCATCAGGGAAACCCGCAACGAGTAAAAGGCGGGAGGGAAATCGTTCAGCGGGAACTGCTGGAGAAAATTTGTTGAATCAGGATATTCCCGGATATTTTTTGTGATTGTGCGAAATTCTTCATTATCTTTAAAGAAAGTAAATCTCAGTTCAGCTCTTTCTCTGGATTCCAGGCTTAATCCATGAATTTGAAAAGCTGCAGCCAGATTATCTGCTTTGGCAAAGATTCTGTTTGGCTGGCAGAAAATTCGATAGGACCCTAATTGGAAAGGCCGCATTTTCTTTTGATCAGTATCCATCCATCCCGTATTATAACCTAAAAGAAGGGAAGTCATCTGGACTGAAGAATCATCTTGAGGAATGAAGAGGTCTCTCTCAAAAGAAGTGAACTCCTTTGATGTTTCGTTTCTAATAAGAACGGAGAGTTTATAATTTCCAGGTATAAGAGGAAACATATCATGCAGGTTGAAAGGTTTGAGGCTTATTTCGCTGAGTTTGTTTTGAGCAAACTCATGGGCGATTGTTTTTTCATATTGATAAATGATTTTGCCCTTGGAATCTGCAACTGTGCCGTTGAGCCTGAGTGTAAAGTAATGCTTATCTTCATAAGAATCAACCGAGAGCTTGGGGAGTTCGACAACATAATGGACGAAATGAACTCCCGAGACATGTTTTGTGAGTTTAACTAAAGAGTCACTATCCATATAATTGGCCGTATACTCAACTTCCACCAAATCTTTATACTCGAGAAATTTTTTGGCATATAAGTCTTTTTGCTGTCTCTGGGGAGATTCTTCAATTTTCTGGATTAATGTATCCGAAGAGAGGGAAGGGCGGCCTAAACCAACCCGTTCCTCACCGGGAATTAAGGAGAGTGAAACTTGAGCCAGCGTTGGCTCTGTATCTAAGAGTACCTTATATGCGGCGTTATAATCTATGGGATCCCCAGAATATGTGGACAAAAGCTTTTGGGGCCCATCAGCGAGGGGGCTGTAAAGCCTGAATTCTCCGGAACCACCATCCTGGAAAAAAACTAGATTAAAGCCTGGAGGAAGTCCCAATTTTTTATCGACTTGATACCACCAGACTTCACAGGGGTAGATCGCCTGTTTCCCGGCATAGGTAACCTTCTCACGTGGCTCGCCCAAAATAATGTAAATACGTCCTCTGTCTGTTTTCCAACCTGGTTTGGGTACGCTTCTGCCTAAGTAGCGATTGGCATAATTTATGCGGCGGTAATGCTCGGTCTTAAATTCGTTTTCAGCCGAACTGGGCGTAGGATCCCGTTGCTTCCAGAATGCTTCGATAAAGGTATTTCTTTCTCTGTTTTTATCTAGCATGAGGAATACATCTTTCTCAACTGCTGATATGATATAAATGACTTCCTCTTTAAGCCATTTTCTGTACTGAGCTGGGAGATCGCCTATTTTGTTCTTCTCTCCTTTAAGAGGAGCAAAAAAGAATGAAACCATAAGAATAAAGCTCAAAAGTTTTTTCATTCGATACTCCGCTGATTTTGAAGTGGTTTTTTTCCTTCCTTTTTAATATTCATTCAACTTATAAAAAAATTTAATAAGGTCTTTCTCTCCAATATAATAATATTTCATGATTTTTTTGTCTACTTTTCGTAATCTTTAGCTTTGTCCCAAAGCTACTTGATAGAAAAATCTGGATTGCTCATTCCTTTATGTAATTGCAGGGAGCGAAGAAGATTCCTCACTTTGTTCGGAACAGGCTATGCAACCGTATAAAAAAAGCTTCAGGTGTTTGATTCATCAAACCCTCCTTACTGAGCTAGAAGCCAGACTAACTAAGTGGAAAGCGCCTCAACCAAAAATAAAAAAAGGTATTCTAGCCTTATATGTACGGACGGCTTTACCAGCTGAGCATGGTGCAGCCATGCAACTTTGGAATGAATGAGATTGATTGATAAGAGATTATCGTATCATCATCGTATCCTAGGTATGAAATTCCAGGCTTCACTTAACATATTAGTAATAGCAGAATTCTGAGAGCTTTATACCTTTACTTCAAGAGCGAAAAATATCAAAATTACAAAAAACACAAAGGAGGATTTATGAAAAGAAGAGATTTTATGCGAAATGCCGCCCTTTTAGGGACAACGGTGGGGCTCGTACGGGCCTCAGGGGCGTGGTCTATAGCGCCAATGGTGGTTGAAGAGAGTCGACGATCTCTCGCCTTCCAGCAGGATGAGTCGGATCGCAGTCTTAGCCATCCGATGGCTATCCAACGCTCCACTTTGGTGGTTAGCGGACTGGACGTATCTACACTCAATGAGAGGTACCTGGGGATGCTGAAGGCTGGTGGAGTAAATTGCTGGCACAAGAGCATGGGAGGCACCCAGTCTTTTGCTGATGTCTACAACTTTTTAGACCAACACAGCGATACAATTATTCCTGTCACCACTGTCAGAGAAATCCGGCAAGCATATCAGCAGGAGAAGATAGGTTTGGTCTTTGGCTGGCAGTCGGCTGAAGTGTTGGAGAGCAAACAGAGTAATGCTGAGGTTTATTCCCGGACGGCTCTGCGTGCCTACTATGAGCTGGGATTGCGGATTGTAGGTATTGCCTACAACTTGGTCAATGACTTCGGGGCGGGTTGTCTCCACCGTTATGTTGGCCTGACTCGCGCGGGGCGGCGCCTTGTGGAAGAAATTCACAATCTGCGTATAGTCCTTGACGTGGGAGGACATACAGGCGAGCAGACTAGCCTGGACGCGATAGCAATGTCGAAGGGTGTTCCGGTGATCTGCAGCCATGCCAATGCAGCCGGAATCGTCGATAACCCGCGCAACATCAGCGATCGTATGATTGAGGCTATTGCCAAGACTGGGGGAGTCGTTGGAATCCTTGCCACCAATGACTATCATGCGCGGAGCCGGAAGGATGCCCATATACCCAGGAGCCCTCAGGCTAAGCTGAAGGCTCATCTGGATCACTACGATTACGTCCGTAAGTTGGTTGGAGTAGACCACGTCGGGATAGGTCCGGATTTCATCGAGGGGAGGGCAATCGACTACGAGGCGGTAACTCGAGCGAACACGTTTCCTCGAGAAGTGAAAAGCGATGGCCCATGGATCCTCGTAAAGGGATTCGAAAACATCACCGAGCTGCCCAACGTCATTCGTGGCCTTATCAAGCGGGGATGGTCGGCCGGCGAAATTCGCAAGGTATTAGGAGAAAACTGGCTTCGCGTTTATAAACAGGTTTGGGGCGTCTGAGAGGCACAGTGTTGGCCATTGGTGAACTGAAGCCGCACAGAAGTTTGGATTAAAGAAAAAAAAGGGAGGGGTTTCCCCCTCCCTCATGAATTTACCTCTGCTCCTGATTTAGAAGGAGAGTCGTACGGCAAACTTGACGGTAGTTACGCCGGCAATGCCGTTTAGTCTCTGAAACCAATAGTCTGTCACGTAAGTACCCTCAGTCGTATTTTCATCTACTGGCTGAAACCATCCTGCAGGGTCCTCTCCATGATACACAGTGCTTTGACCAAGCAAATTGAAGATATCCATATAAAGTTCAATAGTTCCAAAGTTACCCAAACTGAATAGCTTCTCCACTCTTATATCAACATTATCCCAGGCCTGGTATCTCCTTTCAAAAACTTCTGTATTAATCCAAAAGCTAGTGTAATAATCGGCATTATTAGCTACGGTCCAGTCCCATGGTGGATACATGGTAACCGTTCTTCCCCAAGGTCTGCCACTCATGTGTATAAAATTGAAGGAGGCGATGATGTTTAAAGGAAGCTTAGCTGTTCCATAAAGCTTTACAATAAGGGGAACGTCCCATTCTGTAGGACCATCTTTGTTAACAAAATAGTTAGGATTGTCAAATGTCCAACCCGTACCTTGATTCTCAGACATCCATCCCCAACTCGATTCGCTAATATTTCCCCTTGTTCTACTGAAAGCAACTGACCCACCAAGCTGCCATCCATGGGACATTCGCTTGTCAAAGGTTAGCTCAACAGTGTGATAGTTAAGCTTCGCTTCAGGTCTAGAGCCCAAAGCAAAGAACCACTCGGGAGCATCATTTGACAAAAAGTACATGGTTACTTCTTGCTCAGGGATGAGACCAGCCTCAGGGATAATAGTTGTGAAGGGAACCCACCATTCAGGAGCGAGCTCATAAGTATTCCACCATCTTTCTGTATCAGGATCATACAAAGCATCATTAAGCACGTTTTTCCTGTTCTTGTAGAGATATTTAATACCAACATTTAGATCCGGAGCGACCTCGCTATTGATAGCAGCTATAAATTCATTGTACAAAGGGGCTTTATACTTATCGACAATTCCTTTTTTGTAGTAATCTGGATCCATTTGCCGGACAGCTGCCCACGATATCTGATAATCATCTACACCCGGAGGATCCGGTTCGACGTTATTATTGAGATCCCACCAATAAAAATCAAAAGACTGCGTTCTTAATGGGTGCATGCCCTCGAAAGCCTGGGTCGCCAAGGGCTCAGCATACATTGAATAGCTTGCCTTCAACGCTGTTTTTCCGTTTCCGAAGAGATCATAGACTATTCCGATTCTCGGACTTAGCTTTTTCCATCCTAGGATATCTTTCCACTCATCAACTACTATTTCCCCAAAGGGATTGAATCCATATACTGGTGTAAAAAGGTACTCCCCAATAGCTTTTCCTAGATCGCCACCAACAGCCGGCTTTGTCCTTGCTGGCCACCATCCCGTGGTGTCATCGTACCTTAGACCAATATTTAAAGTAAGTCTTTTCTTAATGGTCCAAGAATCCTGAATGAAAGCTCCAATCGTCGTCCTATTCCCAACTGACATGTGATTTCCCTTAGTCGGAGGTGAGATATTCATACTTATGCCGCCATCTCCGTAAAAAGTAGTCGTGTCCGTTCCATAAAATCCTCTCCAGTAATAAGGATTTTCATCCCAGTACCACAAGGCCAATGGATCGGCCATCGACGTGTTCCAAAAGCCGCCTCCGGCTGAATAATTAATCCCTGCCTTAAATTCATGGTCTCCTCCCAAGAAATTATCTTGGAAGTGGGTAAGAAGTATTGAAGCCTGGTTTTGGCTCGCTCCCCAATCCTCCTGACCTCGCCATTGTCTTCCCCAAACATAACCAGTATATGCGTCCCAATATGCAGGACTATCCTCTGTGCCTTCTCTTAGCCGCTGATCCCCTATATTGTATACACGTGAAGCTCTAATATCCAGGAATGTATTATCACTAAGAAGCCAGTTGATGTTTGCCGTTGTCGTAGTACTTGTATCGTCCCATGGAGTTACGGAATCCCATGTCACGAGCGCCCCCATCCTAATGGGCCCGCCCGCCTTTCTATAATTAAATAAAGCAAAAGCTCTCACAGATTTTGATATCTGGGCAGTCAACTTGAATAATCCACTCCATTCAAAAGTTTTGTTTTGATACGTGTCATAAAATGTTCCTAAGATTGTAGCTGGAATAAAATTAGTATGCCATTCCCCACGATTGGATGTCGCGTTAGCAAAGAACCATAATTTATCTTTCAAGATTGGTCCTCCGAGACTTCCTATTGCATCAAAGGAAAAGATAGGAGCTACAGGTGGTGCAACGCCCATTGCTTCTATATCATACTCAGTAAACTTTGTTGAAGTCAGTGATTCCCTGGTATATATAGCATGCAAATTGCCGGAAAAGTTATTTCCACCCGACTTTGTTACTATATTAACAAAAGATCCACCTGTAAAACCAATCTGCGCAGGTAACGCTCCGGCTATTATTTCCACTTCTTCCATGGAATCATAATTAATCTCTGTGTGGGGACGTTGCAACCACGGATCGATTATGTCGACCCCATCGACTTCCATGCTATTGTTTAGCTCAGTTCCACCATGCACTATCCATCTCTCACCACCGGCCGCTATCACACCAGGGGTAATTGACGCAATTGCGTCTATTTCTCGTCCTAAAGGAAGACGAGCCAAAACATCCTTAGTAACTGAGGATGAGAGCTTGGAGGAAACTACGTCTACGGTGGGAGATGGGGCAACCACTGTGATCTCCTCCCCGATAGGAGAAAGACTCATTTCTATATCGATTTTTACAACCATAGCAACACGCAATAGCACGTTTTCTCTCTTTATGGTGCTAAACCCTTCTAATTCTGCCAATAATGTGTATGTGCCAGGAGGAAGGGTTGGACACCTGTATGATCCTCTCTGATTGGTAATACTGCTTACAAAACCAATAAGAGAAGAGCTCCTTACGGTTACCGTTACCCCTGGCAGAGCCGTTCCCTCATCATCAGTTACAGTACCCTTTATGGAACCAGTTTGAAGTTGTTGAGCGCTGAGGGTGGAAACCAGAAAAATGCTTAAGATGATTGCAAACAAGATTCGATTTTTTTTCATTATTACTCCTTATTACAAGTAAAATTAGTAGTTTTCACAACAACTGGATTAATACTCCTTCTCCTCTTTATAAGAAAAAACAAAAATAAGCGAAGAACATCAGGATGTCAAGCAATAATATCTTTAAATGAAAAATTATCCAAACTATTAAACAAAATATGTTAAACTTTAAAGAAGTAGAGCCTATTATTGTCTAAATGTTCAATCGATAGTTTTCGAGATTTAATATCATCATTATTGCTTCTTTTGAGGGGATTTGCAGGGTTTGATGTCCGGAAATAACTTGTTTTACATGTCAAATGCATAGGACAGTTGTCGAAAAGAACTCCCATAAAGCTTACATTCTGATCAATGTTTGATATTTTATTGTTACATGAAGTCTATGAAGATAGAAGAGTTAGATAGGAAAATTTTAAAAGTGCTGAATAGGGATGCACGGATGAGTTTTCGTTTGATAGCCAAAGAGCTCAGGATCTCACCCACTACGCTCTATTATAAGGTAAAAAAACTTGAAAGATCAGGAGTTTTAACAGATTCCTGTTTAATGATCCAAGGTGTAAATAGAGTGGAAGAAAAAACAGGCTAACTCAGCGTTAGAGTGTGATAAAAAGAGCAACTCCCTAAAAATCAGCAATTGAACATTTAGATGATAAGATAGTCAACTATCGTTACGATTTAACATATATTACTTACTAATTTGGATAATTTTTTATTTAAAGATATTATTGCTTGACATCGTGACGTATTCCACATAATTTTTTTTAAGAACTAAAAAGTAGAAGACTTACAATAGTTTTGAAGCAAATATCTAGAAATTTGACTATATTTTAAGGAGGTCAAATGATGTTAGACACAAAAAAAAGAGCTAATATCTATCCCAAAAATTTAATCTTTAGAAA
>LAZR01000987.1_pt1 | contig 19261 bp, 22 predicted proteins | sample 329461 | NCBI WGS metagenome assembly LAZR01 (sample SAMN03002196, study PRJNA259156) | marine sediment metagenome | biome: sea floor; feature: Hydrothermal impacted sediments; material: marine sediment; isolation source: Loki non-amplified sample from Loki's castle hydrothermal vent sediment ...
CTCGCGCGACCGGTTAAGGTTTTCCTGCACCTGGGTGAACATTTTGCGGAACCGCAGCACCCCGGCTACGCGAAACACCGACATCAAAAGCAACAGTGAGACGATGAAAACGACCAACTCCCCTCCGCCGCGAAGCATCATCATCAGCACCGCTCCACCGGCGATAATCAGCGTAACGACGTACATCAGGATCACCGCGTGATGATGCTTCAGCCCACTGTCAACCAGCCGGTGGTGGATATGCCCACGGTCGGCCGAAAACACCGACTGGCGATTCAACACCCGCCGGACGACCGTCAGGAACATGTCGAAGATGGGCAACCCCAACGCCAAGGCCGGGAGGACCAGCCCCATGAGAGTCGCCACCTTCGTTGCGAACAGAAGGCTCGCGGTCGCCGGGAAAAAGTGGCAGGTGATGCCGGGCGGCAGCGAGACGATCGACGAGGTCGCCGCGCAGATGCTGCAGCAGTCGCTGCGCGATGCCAACTTCCCTGACCTCATGCTGCACCTGCTCGAGACTCGCTACGGGGGTTTCTCCGGTAGCGAGATCCGGTGGGCAGAGCGTGACAGCGATGTGTTCCCGGAGTGGTTCGTTAACGTGCCATGTCGCCGGTTCCGATTCGACGAGTTCGACTCCCCCCGACTGCTGAGCCGCGAAGATTTCGACGGCGTAGCGCTCGCCCCGGGCCGGTGGGTGTTCGGCCGGAACAGCGTAGCCGGGATCGTCGCGCGTTCGGGCCTGCTGCGCACCGCTACGTGGTTCGCGCTGTTCAAACGGTGGAGTTGGCGCGATTGGGTGATCTACGCTGAAAAATTCGGGATCCCGCTCGTGCGCGGAATCTACAAGCAAGGCGCCACCGAGGAGGACAAGACCGAGCTCGAGCAGGCCGTGCAGGACATCGGCGAGGCCGGGCAAGCCATGATGAGCGACGAAACGCAGATCGAGATCGACGAGGCAAAGCACGGCGGCGACTCGACGAACCTGCACGCCTCGATCGTGCGCGAGGCGAACGCCGAGATCTCCAAGCTGATCACAGGCTCGACCCTCACGGTCGACAGCGGCGGCCCCGGTTCGTTCGCGCTCGGCAAGGTGCATGAAACTCGGTCGTTCGACCTCGTTGTCGCTGACGCGGAGTTCGTCGCTCGCCGGTTCCGCGAGGACATCGCGCGCCCATTCCTCGCGTTCAACGGCCTACAGGACGCCGCGCTCCCCGAGTTGATCGTCCACATCACACGCGAGAGTGATCCCTTGACGCGGGCCAAGCTCGCAGAGACACTGTTGCGCATGGGCCTCCTGCTCGATACCGAGCAATTGCGGGAAGATTTCCAATTCCGCAAACCACCGACCGAGGAGCGCACGCTGCGCCCGGCCGCCCCGAGCTCGCCGCCGGCGATGGATTCCGAGGAGTAGACGTGGCCGTTACTAACAGGCGAAAGATCGAGCTGCCGCCCGAGATCACGCGCTCGGCGGTACACGGCCCGCAGACGCTTCGCGACTCTGAGCCGACGTTCCATTACCCGACCATTTCGCAGGTGCGCCTCGCAGCCGGCGAGGTCGTCGCCGACAGCAAAGCGGGTCGGCAGGAGATCGTCGACCGCGTCAACGCGGGCGAACTCGTCGAACTCGATGTAGACATCAGAGCGTTCCAGCAGATCGACGGCGAGCCGAACCGCAACTTCCTACGATTCAAAAAGTCGATCCTGCGCCGGCTCGCACGATCGTTCCAGGATCAGCCGTTCCTGCAGGACCACGTCACGGGCAGCATCAGTGCACGGGGCGGGACGATCACCAAGGCGCGCGCTGTGGCGATCGACGGGGGGGTCGGTTTCGATTTTACCGTGCGTATGTCGGAACCGTGGGCAGTGCTCGGCGTCATGCGTCGCACGCTCGACCGATTCTCAATCGGCTGGGCGCACGGCGGGATCGATACGATCCTCTGTTCCCACGACGGAACCCCCATATTCACCGATTGTTTTCACCTTCCGGGCGATCTGGTAGAGGGTGCAGAGGACGAGGAACCCACCCGCGTCGAGTGGATTTTCACCGAGGCCGACGGGATCGAAGCCTCAGCAGTATCCGTTCCTGCGGTCGAGGGCACAGGGATCTCCGAGGTGCGCGCGGCGCTTTCCCAAACTGCCGCGTTGTGTAAGAGTGCGCCAACAGGCACAATGGTGCCGGAGGATGACTCGATGGACCTGAAAAAGATCGCTGCGAAGCTGGGACTCCCCGAGGACGCAACCGAGGCAACCATCCTCGCGGCCGTCGACGCCTCGCAGACCGCGCAGGCCGAGGCTGGCGCCGAGCTCACCGCTCTGCGGGCATCTCAGGATGAGATGCAAGGCCAGCTCAACACGCTCGCCGTGAACGACAAGCAACGGACGGTCGACGCGCTGTTCGTCGAGTTCGCCGATCGCATCCCCAAGGCACGCACGACCGAGGGCCAGCTCTGCGCGCACCCCGCCGAGGTGGAGCTGCGCAAGCTCGCCGCGAGCGACCCCGCCGCAGCCCGCGCGATCCTGTCGTCGATGCCGGTCGTACGGCCCGACGGATCCCTGCAGTCGATCCCCGGCGAGCAGCCGCACGCCAGCGACGACCGACCCGCCGGCCTCGCGTCGGGCATCGCGTGGGACCCCGTCCTCGCGTCGCAGCTCAACGAGCTCGACATCAGTGTCGAGGAGTACGCCGCGCACGGGCCGCACAACGGCCCGGCGCTGAGCGTCAAGGAAATCAATCGCCAGGATCGGGCACGCCGCAACGTCGGCGGCGGCCGCATCGTTCACTAGGAGATCGCTATGGCAGCCCTGACGAAAGATCGGAACACGCTCAACAAGGAGCTCGGCCGCGCGATCTCCGTACCGCTCGCGGCCGGCGCTGTCGTGTTCGCTGGCGGCATGGTGTCCCGCCAAGCCGCTGACGGTTTCTGCATCGCGGGGGCTGACACCGCAGCCACCAAGGTGGTCGGCGTTGCCGACGAGGGCGGCGACAATACCGGCGGCGCCGACGGCGACGTCGAGGTAATCGTCCGCAAGGGCGTATTCGGGTTCGACACCGGGGGCACCGTCGTCGATCAGCTCGACCTCGGCAACGAGGTTTTCGTGTCCGACGATCAGACCGTCGAAAAGGTCGCCGGCGTCGTCAACAACATCCGTGCCGGCACGCTCGACCGCCTCGAGGACGGGCAGGCCTACATCAAGATGGACGAGCACGCGGTCTAAGGAGCGAGCACGATGGGACTTCTCGAACAGCAGAAACTCGATCGGGCGCAGACGGCGTTTAGCACCCGGTTCAACGGCGTGCTCGTGGGCGTTGACGATCCCGCTCGCGCGGTCGCCATGACGATCCCGTCGACCACCGACACCGAGGAGCACGACTGGCTCAACGCCGCGCCGTCGCTCACCGAGTGGGTCGACGAGCGGAAGATCGGCAAGCGGCGCCTCGAGCAGATCCGGATCAAGAACAAGGATTTCGCGAACGGCATCCGGCTCAAGCGCAACGACATCGTCAACGATCGCATCGGCGTGATCGGGGTGCAGGTCGACGACCTCGCGGAGAAGGCCGGCTTGCACTATGGCGACCTGACCGTGCAGGCGCTGATCGCCGGGTTCATCCTCGACGGCGCATTCGGCAACGCATACGACGGCAAGGCGTTTTTCGCCGTCGATCACGAGGACGAGGCCGAGGGCGCGCAGAGCAACCTCAGCGCCGGCACCGCGTTGTCGCAGATTGCCTACGACGCGGCCCGCGCGACCATGCAGGGGCTGTTCGACATCGCCGGCGACCCGTTGAGCATTCGGCCCAACTTCCTGATCGTCGGCCCGACGAACGAGCGACTCGCGCTCGAGATCACGCAGAGCAACGTGATCGCCGGCCCCGCCGGCGAATCGATCACCAACGTGTTCCGCGGCACCGCGTCGGTCATCATCTCCCCGCGACTTGTCGGCGCCGACGCGGGCACGTGGTTCCTTGCCGATCTGAGCAGAGCGGTTCGCCCGATCATCCTGCAGATCCGCGAGGCGATCACCACGGCGATGCTGCCGGCCTCGGGCAGCCCGAGCGACTTCAGCGGTTCCGAGCGGCTGTTCATGAAAAAGGACCTGTTGTTCGGCGCGCAGGGCCAGCACGCGGTGGGGTTCGCGCTCTGGCAGTTCATCCACGGCGGCAAGCCGTAGCCACGATTCAACGCCCCCTGTCGGCGTGGAGTGACGCGCCCGGCGGGTTCGCTCGCCGGGCGTTAGTCTTTTCGGGTAGGCTATTGGCATGGCGCCTGGTACCGAAACTGTGATCTGCTACATGCGCAACGGCCACCCGCTCGACTACGGTCGACTGCCGGGATGCCCGAGGGTTCCGGCCACGCCGGAGGAGATCGAGGTGCACCCGGTCGCGCTCAAGTCGCTGCGGCAGGATCCGAGGATCGTGTTCTGCACTGCCGCCGAGCTCAAGGAGCGCAAGGCCGAGCTCGAGGCCAACGCTGCCGACCGCAAGGAGCGGCAGGCGGCCGCCGATGCCGAGCGCGCGAAAGCGACGGCCGACGCTGCAGCCGATGATCTCGAGAAGCCGGACAAGAAAAAGCGCAAGCCGAAATTGTCGCGGCGCGACGAGTAACCGATGCCGCCGGTGTACGCGACTCGTGCGGATGTGGTAGTCGCTGCAGGCGGCACGGCGCGACTGCTGCAGCTCGCGGATCACGACGCCGACTCGAAAGAAGATGACGGCCTCGTCGACAGCGCGATCATCGAGGCCGAGGCGCTGATCAATTCCTACGTGCGGAAAAAACGCGAGGTGCCGCTGCCGCCACCCGTGCCCGACGTGATCCGAACCATGACCGCCAATATCGCCGTGTGGGTGCTCAAGTCGCGACGCGACGCGCTGACCGAGGCCGACGCGATGCTGCAGGAGCAGCGCGTGCAGTGGCTCGAGAATCTCGCCCGCGGCAAGGTCGATCTCGGCGTGAACCCTGCGCCGGCGGCCTCGCCGCACAATCAGCCGTCGGCGACCGCGCGGCCGACCTCGAAAGCCGTCAGCCGGGAGAATCTCAAAGGGTTCGCGTAGCGTGCCCGCCGAGATCGAGATCGATCTGCGCGGGCTCGACAAGGCCATGAAGCGGGCGCTTAAAGCCGGCACTGATCTGCGGCCCGCGTTTCGGAAGCTGCGCACGCCGCTCCGCAAGGATCAGAAAGACCACATGCGGGCGCAGAGTGGGCCGGGCGGCAAATGGCCCGGGCTTTCGACCGCGACGGTCGAAAAGCGCCTGAAGATGGGCGGCAGGCGAGGAGCGCTCACGAAAAAGGGCAAGCGGCGGAAGTCATCCAAGCGCAAGCTGAATTTTATGCTGTCGAGCTCGTTCCTGAAGGGCATCAAGACCAGAATCTTCCCGACGTTGATCGGGATCCGCGCGATCGGCGACGTCGCCGCGCTTCACCAGGGCGGCGGCAAGGTAGGCGGCGGCGTCACAGTCCCGCAGCGCGAGTTCTTGTGGATCAGCGATCCGCTTTTCGCTCGCGCGCTGCGCACGTTCGCTAAGCACTTGGCATCGGCCTTCGAAGGGAAGAGACTGTAGGCCGTGGCTAGCGTGCGGCAGACGATCGAGGAGGGGCTGATCGCCGAGCTCAAGCGGTCGCTGTCGCGCGAGTTGAACCCGGGCGGCGGGTACCTGCAGGCGGTCGAAATCTACAACGGCGAGATCGAGCGCAGCGAGGGGCCTGACGATTTCCTGCGAGCGCTGCGCGGCAGGTCGCCCGTGATCCTCGTCGGCGCGGCCGGCGCGAGCATTCGGGCGGAATCCGTATCGCGGAACCGCTACGCGCGGCGGATCAGCATCGAGCTGTACGTCGCCAGCAACCACAACCGCACGCGCGAACACCGCACGCGCTCCGATGTCGTCGCCGACGGCGACCCGACTGCTGACCCGGGGATCTACCAGATCGCCGAGGACGTGCAGCAGATCCTGAGCGGCAACGATCTCGGCCTCACGGGCGTGGGGCCGCTGAATCCGCGCCGTGAGGATGTTCTGCTGCAGGAGCCGGGCTTTACCGTGTGGCGGCTGATCTACGACGTGGACACCGACGCGCACGTCAAGCCCCACGACTTCGCCGATCGGCAGCTCACCGATTACCAGATCGACGGCAACCTCGTCGACGAGGACGGCGAGACCGTGCTGCCCTCGCCGCCGAACCCGTTGGTCGAATCTGACGGCAGCCTGACACCATAGGGAGATCCCGATGACCGACAAGAAGATCCAGGTGCGCGCCGGCGAGGGCCGACAGGTGCATTTCCCGCTGCGCGTGATCGCTGCCCCCGGCCGCAGGACGCTCGTGCTCGACGGCTCGACCGTGGTCGAGGTGCCGCTCAACATGCGGTTCGTCCGGCGTTCGCTCCGAAACGGGGACTTGCTCGTGGTACAAACGGAGGAGCCAAAGCCCAAGGCGAAGCCGAAAAGCAAGCCCAAGGCCGAGGCGCCGCCGCACAGCTGGACCGATCCCGAGGAGCAATAAGCCATGGCAATCCCGTCGACAACTCGCAAGCCCGGCCAGTTCCACGAGATCGACCTCGTTAGCGGCGCCGGCGGCCTGACGCCGCTGCCGAATCCCGTATTGCTGATCGGCACGATGCTCGTCGGCGGCAGTGCGACCGCCGACGAGTTCGTCGAGGTGAACGACGAGGCGCAGGGAGACCTGCTGTTCGGCGCCGGGTCAGAGCTCGCGATCATGGTGCGCAAGGCGTTCGAGACCGGCAAGCGGATCGGCGCCATGCCGGTGCTGTTCGGCGCGGGCCTCGCCACTCCTGCCGGCGTCGCAGCGCTGTTCACGATGACCGTCACCGGTGGCCCCGCCGCAGAGGCGGCCGATATCGTGTTCCGCATCGCGGGCCGGATACTCCGTGCCGGCGTCAGCAAGGATGACACTGACACGGACGTGGCCGTGGCCATCGTCGCCGCGATCGACGAAGTAGTCGACCTGCTGCCGGTCACCGCGGCGAGCGCGCTCGGCGTCGTCACGCTCACCACGAAATACCCGGGCGTCACCGGGAACGATATCGTGGTGACGGTCGACGACCTCGGCCTCAGCGGCGTCGCGGTCGCTGTCGTCGCCAGCGTTGTCGGCACCGGCGTCACCGATCCCACCGTCGCGCTCGACAACTCGCTCGCGCAGTATTTCGAGGGCAAGGTGATCGCGAATCATCTTGCCGCCGACGTCGCGATCCTCGAGGCGCACCAAGACGAGGCGTGGGCGCCCGCGGCGAAACGCTGGAATCACGCCTACCTCGCGGAAACCGGAACGCTCGCGACCGCGAACGTGTTGTCGACGACTTCTGACGACGAGCGGATCCAGGTCATCACGTACGAGGACTCGCCCGCGCTGCCCAGCGAGATCGCCGCGGCCGTCGCCGTCGCCGTCAGCTCGCAGGAGCAGGCGAATTTCAACTGGGACTTTTTCGATCTCCCCCTCGCGCTTCCGCCCGACGCGTCGGTCTACACGGACACCGAGATCGAGTCAGCGCTCGCCGCCGGCAGCACGCCCCTCGCCCCGAACGACGCTGGCGACACCACGCAGATCGTCCGCCTGATCACCACGAAAACCACCGAGGGCGGCAACCCGTTCGAGAACGCGAAGGACCTCGCCACGATCCGCGGCCTCGTTCGGGTCATAAGGCAACTCGACGTCACCTTCTCGCAGCAGTTCAAGGCGCAGAACAAGTCGGCGCTCGTGCTCAAGCGGATGCGGTCGGTCGCCTACAACATCCTCAAGCTGTTCGAGGATATCGGCGTCACGCAGAACGTCGACGCGCTGTTCCCGCAGCTGCTCGTCTCGACCGATCCCGCGGTCGCGACCCGCGCGCTCGTGAACGTGCCGGAGTCGATCATCCCGAACCTGCATCAGATCGTTTTCACTCACGTGCTGTTCGTCGAGTAAGGAGCTAGCCATGAGTCGCGAAGTCCAAGATATTGCTGTACTCGACTACAACGGGCCGCAGGGCAATGTTGAGCTGACGACCATCGAGTCATCGACGTTCAACCGCACGAAGTCGAAGGCGCGCGTCAAGACGATGAATCGCGGCCGGCGCGCGATCGCGTTTCAGACCGGCACCGAGGAGGCGTCACTGACGCTCACCGTCGTGCCCGAGCTCGTCGACCCCGAGGTCAACTGGGTCAAGGCGTGGAAAGACGACGAGGAGTTCACGATCACGATCGAGAAAGGCCTCGACGGCGTGCGCGAGCAGCTGCAGGACTGCCAGGTGAGCGACGTAAACGACACGTTCAACGAGGCCGGCGAGGCGAGGCAGGAAGTCACGATCGAGGGCCTCGTGCCGATCGAGGAGCCCGCGTAGCAGCTGAGCTCGCATGGCGAATCGCCCGAACATCAAGCAGATCCGCGCGGCGTCGCCCGGCGCGGTGATGCTCGAGCGGCTGCGCAAGGGCAAGGATGAATTCCGCATCGTGCGCTGGCCCGGCGACGACAGCGCGGATGCCGTACCGTTTGCGCTGGTTCCGCTGACGTGCGACGAGCTGCAGGAGGCATACGCCGCGGCCTACCAGCGCTTCGAGCAGCTCAAGCTGCCGATCACGATCTACACGGCCGACGATCTGCATTCCGAGACCAACATGCAGATCCTGCTGCGCGCGATGGTGCTGCTCGGCGACGACGGCAAGCCCACGACTGAGCAGCTGTTTGCCGACGGGGAGGAGCTGCGCAAGTTGCTCCGCACCGACGTTCGCGAGGCGCTCGCTGGCGAGTATCTCGAGTTGCAGAGCGAAGTCGATCCGGATCCGGCAGACATGTCGCCGGACCTGATCGAGCAGATCGACGAACTCGTAAAAAAAAAGGACGCGGCAGCGTTGTCGGCTACAAGCTCAACAACGCTGGCAGCCTTTATTATTGGTACGGCAGGCCGGTCGCTGAGCTAACGTATTGGCAGGTGAGACTCCACGCGAACCTGCAAGCCGGCGCCGCTGAGGCAGAGCGGGCGACCCGACGGCGCCGAGGCCGCGCATCGCCTGCCACCAAGGGCAAGCGCACGATGTCTAGTTCGTTTCGCTGCGTGACCCGCGAGGAGCGGGAGGTGCTGCGCCGGCAGTATGCGGCGCCGGGAATTAGACGCTAATGGCACTCGCAGAAGCCACAGCTCTAATCCGCGCGAGCAACCGGAACCTCCGCGGCGACCTCCGCAAGTCGCGCCGGATGTTCGACCGCTCGTTCAAGAAAACGGGCAAGGACATCAAGCGCTCGCTGCGCGGCGCCCTGTCGCCCCTCGGCGCGGCCGTGGGCGTCGCTGGCATCGCAGTGCTCGGGAAACAGGTCCTAGATTTCGAGGAATCGCTCGTCAGGATCCAGATCCAGGCCCGCAAAAGCGATGCACCGGAGTTTCTGGCGAAGCTTCGCGAGGAAACGATCGCTCTCGCCAAAGCGACGGGGCAGAGCCGCGAGGCCATAGCGGCCGGAAACACGGCACTCGTCGGCTTCCTCGGTCATACGGAAACCACGGCCGAGCGCATGGCGGTGCTCGCGAGGGCTAGCACCGCGACCGGCGCGACCATGGACGATCTCGCGGGGATCGCGTTCAAGCTCGACACTGCTTTCGGGATCGTGAGCGGGAAGGATCTCGAGGCGGCACTCGACGCGCTCACGTTCGCCGGTAAAGAGACGTCGATCCCGCTGGATAAAATGGGCCTGCTGCTCTCGAAAACTGCCCCGCTGTTCAAGAAGTTCGGCAAGAGCGGCGTTGAGGCGGCCGCGGATCTCGGCGCGTTCCTCCAAGTGGTGCAGGCCAGGGGTACGGCCGCCACGCCCGAGGAGGTTGCCACACAATTCGCGTCGTTCGTTCGCGCGCTCGAGAAACAACAGAAGCGGATCAAGAAGCTGACCGGCGTCGATGTTACGGAGATCGTCGCCGGCCGAAAGCAGCTCAAGGCGCCACGCCAGATCTTCGACGAGCTCGCCAAGTCCCAGAAGGTGCTCAGCGACAAGACGCTCCTGACGGCGGCGTTTGGTCGCGGTGAGGCGGCGGACTTCGCTGTCGCGATCCTCGAGAATCGCGAACAGTTCGAGGGCCTCGCCTCAGCCTCAAAGCAGGCCGGCGGCACGATCCAGGACGATTTCAAAACATTCATGGAATCGCCGGCGGGACGCGTCAAGGTCGCGTTCAACGATGTCAAGGAGGCGTTGCTCAAGGCATTCACGCCCGAGCGGATCGAACGGTTTGCCGGCGTGATGGAGTCGATGGTAGACATTCTCGAAGTTCTGATCGACAACGCTGGCATCTTCGTCGGCGTGTGGGCCGCATTCAAGATCGGCAGCCTCGTGTCCGGTTTCGCCTCGATCGCCGGTTCGACCGCTGCGGCCTCGGCGAGCTCCACGGGAATGCTCGGCAGCTTCGGGAAGATGGCGGGCCCGCTCATCGCCGCCGGCGGCGCGGGGTTCGCGCTGGGCAGAATACTCGACGACGCGCTCGGACTCAGCGACAAACTCAGCGACGCATTCATCAGGATGGACGAGATACTCAACGACGTGGTCGAGACACTTGATCTACCAACGGTTGAGGAGTTTGTGCCTGACTTCGCGGACATCGGGCGGCAGAGGGCCGAGTTCAAGGCGCAAGCTCTCGAAGCGGGCGGCCCGGCGTTCGCAGAGCGGGCGAAGGTCGCGCGGGCGAAGGTGCCCGAAGCGCTCGCGCTTCCGCCCGAAGCGGGCGCTATCCCGACTAGAAGAGCCCCTGCATTCCCCACGGTGCCCGGCGCTGCCCCTGTTGCGGGCGCTGCCCCAGCGGCACCCGCAGCGGCAGCGGCACCGGCGGCGGCACAGCGCATCGACGTGAGCGTGACGGTCGATCAGCAGGGTATGCTCCGAGCAGGCGAGACCGAGGAGAGCAAGGCGCGGAGGTCGTCGCAGTAACCATGCCCCCGGGATTCACATTCGAGGCGAGCTACGACGGGATCCGGATCGACGTGGTGTCGAGCAACATCCGCCACGGCCGCACCGTCGTCGCTCACCAATTCCCGAAACGCGACGGCGCGACCAACGAGGACATGGGTCGCGAGCAGTTCGTTTGCACGCTCCAGTTTTTGTTCATCGATCACCGCTTCGTCGCCGAGGGCGAGGGCAACTACCTCGATCGCTTTCTCACCTTCGATATCGCGGTCAATGACGGCAAGCCGCGCGTGCTCGTGCACCCGTACGTCGGGGCGGTGCGCTGTAATATTTCGGATTTCTCGCACGACGCCGACGGGTCGAGCGCGCCGGTGATCAACGCGTCGGCGACGTTCCGCGAGGAGATCACCCTGCCGCCCGTGTTCGAGGCCGGCGCCGGCGCGCAGACCCGCGCGAGCGCGCAAGACGTTCGGGCGGAATCGATCCAGGCGGAGGCATCGCTCGACGAGATCGGTTTCGACCCGTCGCTCGTGCAGTTTGCCGCCATCGAGGCGGATCGCTGGGAAGCCGATCCGGATCTGTCGGCGCGCGAGGTTCAGCTGCAGATGGCGGTGATCAATCAGAATCTCAACAGGGAGCTCGACGCGCTCGACGTCGCGACCGACCTGAGCCGGCATCCGATTCACAAGCAATACACGCGGCTGCAGCACAGCCTGCGGCGCGCGGCCGAGGCGTTTACGACCACGACAACGCGCATCGTGCAGATCAACGTGCTCGAGCCGCTGCCGCTGCGCGTAATCGCCGCGCGGTTCTACGGCGCCGAGCAAGCCGAGCGGCGGTTCCGCGAGATGCGCGAGCTCAACCCGGCGATCCGCAACCCGGCGATCATCCCGGCCGGGTCGACGCTCAAGGCGTACAGCCGCGGGACGGCGCCGCGCCGGTTCGTGCAGTGACCCTGCCAAGCCACGAGATCAACGTGATCGCCGCGCGGCAGCGGATCCCGGGCTGGAAGGAGTACACGATCTCGACGGACCTGCTGCAGCCTGCCGACGAGTTCAGCATGTCCGTGCAGTTCACGCGCGCCGCGTGGGATCTGCTGCCGCCGGATCAGATCGTGTCTGTGTTCGTCGACTCGACCAAGATCCTGACCGGCTTCGTCGATGAGCGGTTCAAGACCTCCGACCCGGGCGGCGGGACCGGCATCGAGCTCCGCGGTCGCGACAAGAGCGGGCGCCTCGTCGACGAGTCGGCGCCGCTGTTCCGATTCGGCGGCCTGAAGATCAAGGAGCTCGCCGAGAAGATCGTCGGCATCGGCGTCGACGCGGATCCGCTATTCGAGCGCGTGACCCTCGTGAACACGCGCAACCGCTCGCTGCTGCGAGATGTGCGTGCGCGGCAGGCACGCACCGTGCGCGAGCCGGTGAATCCCGCGGCGCAGGCGTTCCGGTTCGCCGCCAATATCCCTCGGTTCGCCGTCGGCCTGCGCGCGGCGCCTGCGCGTACAGTTGCGGTGCCGCCCATTATTGATCCCGGGATCTTCCAGGGTCGCGCCGCGCCGAAGAAGGTGACGCCTGGATCGAGCCGGTGGGCGGTGCTCGAGAAATTCATCCGTGAGGCGCGGCTGATCGCGTGGTCGACGGGTGACGGCCGCGAGCTGTTCGTCGGCCTGCCGAACTACGAGCAGGAGGCCCAATACTACTTTTTCGAGGCCGCCACCGATTCGGACAACCGCGATCAGACGAACGCAAAAATCACGGTGCGGCACACGGTCGCCGATCGCTACAGCAAGATCACCGCGGTGGGAGCAGCCCGCGGCACGAGATCGAACTACGGCTCGAACGTCACGAAAAACCGCGGCGTTGTTCTCGACAACCCCGACGATCCTGACGGCGTGGGGTTCTCTTTCCTGCGGCGCAAGGCACTCGTGATCACCGACGACTCGATCAAGAACCCGCGCGACGCCCTCGAGCGGGCCGAGCGGGAAATGCTCGAGCGCGACGCGAACGCCCTCGAGGTCATCGTCGACGTGCCCGGGCACTCGCAGGTGTACGCCGGGGAAACGCCGACGGTGTATGCCGTCGATACGATCGCGCGCGTCGAGGACGAGGACACGGGCCTGCTCGGTGACATGTACGTGACCTCGGTCGAGTTCACCCGCTCGCGTGGCGGCGGAACCCGCTCGACGTTGCGGCTCGTGCCGCGTGGTACCCTGCTGCAGACGTGACCCGGCAGCGCACACGCAGCTTGCGCGAGCGGACCTCCGAGGCCGTGCTCGAGGCGGCGAACGCGATCCGGCGCGTGATCTTCGGCGATACAGCCGGCGGCCTGTGGGGGATCCTCGGTTACGAAACCGACGACGATTCCGAGGGCGAGGACGCCGAACCCGTCGAAACCTTCCAGGGGATCGGGATCTACGCGCGGCCGGCGGCGGGCGACAAGGCCGAGGGCTTGATGCTCCATGTCGGCTCGCAGACCGAGCATCCGGTGCTTGCTGCGTTCCGCAACGAGGACGCGCGCCGTCGCATGGTCGAGAAATTCGGGGACATCGGGGCGGGCGAGGTCGCGTTGTTCCCGAGCACGGGCGACGTGCGCGTGCTGCTCAAGGTGAACGGTACGATCGAGATCGGCGGGACGGCGACGCAGCCACTCGCCACCAAGGCCGATCTCGAAACGTTGCGAGTATGGCTCGCTGCACACGGGCACCCGCTGCCGCCCGGCTCGCCGCCCAACTCGCCGCCGCCGGTGCTCCTGTACTCCCAGATCATCAAAGGGGAGTGATCTGGTAGGCTCGAACAATGCCCGGCGACGATCTATCCATCGCGGATAACGGCGATTACGAGCTCGGCGCTGACGGCCAGTTCGTGACGACGCCGACCGCGCAGCCGGCGGTGCGACACCAGATCCTCGACCGGATCGGCGAGTGGATCGGCGACCCGACGAGCGGCCGCGAGCGGCGCGGCATTGCCGGGCGGAGCAACTCCGAGGCCGAGCTCGAGCAGGAGGAGGATACCGTGATCAATGCTCTGCAGGTGCTCGAGCTCGAGGGGCTGATCACCGATATCGAAACCGAGGTCGACCGCGACGAGCGCGGCCGATTCGGCATCGCTGCTACGAGTCGCGACACGCAGGCCGGCGGCACGATCAGCGCCTCAACCCTCACCGAGTTCGGGGTGTAGCCGTTGCCGTTTGATCTGCCGACATTCGAGGAGCTGCGCGATCTGCTAATCGCCTCGTTCGGCGGTCGCATCCCCGAGGGCAACACCAACAAGCGCGGCGATATCCACAAGCGTCTGTCCGTCGTCGCGCTCGGGATCCTCGACAATCATTTTCACATTCAGCAGGTCGGCCTCGACGTTCTACCCGACACGGCCGAGGGCGATCAGCTCAGGCGTCACGCGACGATCTACGGCGTCACGCCCAAGGGGGCATCTGGTTCGGCGGGCGACACGGCGCTGCGCGTGTTCGGCGACGTCGGCGCTGCGATGCCCGTGAACGAGCCCCTGACGCACCTGCCGAGCGGGCTGTTTTTCAAGACTCGATCGGGCGGCGTGATCCCTGCCGGTGGTTTTCTCGACGTCGACGTCGCGGCAGATCCCAGCGTCGGCGAGCTGACGAACCTCGAGGTCGGACAAGAGCTCACGTTCGACGTCGTGCCGCTCAACCTCGAGGCCACGAGCCGCATCGTCGTCGAGCTCACGAACGGCCAAGACGACGAGCGCGACGACGACCTGCGCGACCGGCTGCTCAATCGGATCGGACAGCCTGCAGCCGGCGGCAACCGGAACGACTGGGAGCAGTTCGCCCTCGAGGCCGCCGCATTCGTCGACAGCGCGTTCGTGTACCCGAACCGCAACGGGTTCGGCGCCGTCGACGTCGCCGCCCTCAAGGCTGGCACCGGCGCGGCGCGGCTACTGGACGCGGGCGAGCGCGCGACCGTGCTGGCGCACATCGACTCGGTGCGGCCGGTCTCGGCCATTGCTCGAGTGCTCGAGGTGTTCGAGGAAGAAACCGACGTCGAAATCCTCGTCGATCCCGAGTCTGACCCCGCGTTCGGCTTCGACTGGAACGATCTCGTAGCGCCCACGGTGCTGCTGTGGACGCCGGCGACGCGGACCCTGCAATTCAATGCTGCGCGCCCGGTTAGCATGGCTGCAGGACACCGACTCGTGATCGACACGGCGGGCAGCAGCGGCGCCGTACAGGTGATCGAGGCGCTCAGCGGCGCGGACTCCGTGATCCTTCGCGACGATCTCTCCACGGCGCCGGTGCTCAATGATCCGGTGTACGCCGGCGGCCCGCTCACCGATCCCGTGAGGGACAACGTGATCGCGCTGTTCGACGAGCTCGGCACCGCGAATCCCGACGCGATCAAGTATGGGCCGTGGGAGGGCAACCTGCGGCTGTCGACGTTGTTCGAGCGCGTGCAGACTACTGACGGCGTGCTGGATTCGCAGATCCTCGATCCGGTCGCGAACGTCGAGGCATCCGATACGGTGTTCCCGGACAACGATACGATCGGACTGCTCACCCCCGGCAAGATCCTCGTGCGCACGGATCACACCTAGATGTCGTTTCGCCTCCGACCGACCACGGCCGCGCTGTTCCGTTTTCTCGAGGGCGCCGACGAGGTGCGGCCCGTCGAGGCGCTCGGTCGGGTAACCGATCTCGCCGAGCTGCCGGCGCTGGCGATGCCCGGCATCGTGCAGACCGACCGCGCGAACGAGAACAAACTCACGAGCCGAGGCCGAGCGTTCGGCACGGACCTCGCGCTGACCGGCATCGACCAGGTCGTCGACGGCGTGACGGATCACACCCGCCTCGCGCGCGACGTGACGGTGCGCGCGTTCGTCGATTGGAAGATCGAGAACCACAATAACGGCGACAACGGCGTGCTGTGCGTGCGCGGCAAGTCGATCATCGCCTCCGATCCAGAGTTGCAGCTGTACGGCCTCGAGATGGAGCGCATCGACGCGAACAACCTGCGGATGCGCGCACGGTGGCAGGACAAGCTCGGAACGCAGGCGGTGCTCGCCGGCGCCGCGTTTCTCAAGCCGCCCGGGTTCTTTCACGTCGCCGTCACGCGCCGGTGGAACACGACGACCGACATCCTCGTACGCTACTACGTCAACGAGATCCTGATAGGCGAGGAGACGATCGCCGCTGCGGGCGATATCGGCGAGGGGTTCGGCGGCACGCTGATCATCGGCGCGCGCAACTCGTCTAACCCGCTCGTGGGCTTTACGGACTGGATGCCGCTGGACTCGGTGATCGACCACATCTCGATCGAGGGCGATGAGATGTCGGCCGAGGAGCTCCGCACCGACTACCGGCGGCAGGCGGTTCACTTCGTCGAGGGCGGGGCGCTGCTGCGCGCCTACATCCCGCCGGGCGACACGTGGAATCCGAATCCCGACTCGCTCGTGCAGCGATGGATCGCTGCCGAGGGTGACGGCATCGGCGACGGACTCGCGGAGGCGAACCGGCTGCGCGATGACTTCCTGCCAGATCGCGCCTACGGCAACCCGCTCGCTCGGTGGGAGTTCATCACCGGCCTCGCGCCCGGCCCGAGCGATTCGGTCCAGACCCGCCGCGATCGCGTGCTCGGGTTTCTGCGCAAGGTGCTCGGGTTCTCCGTCGCCGACATCAAGACGGCGCTCGAGCCGCTGTTCGGCCTCGACTCCGCCGACATCGAGATCGTCGAATACGACGCGCTCCGCACCGACGATTTCGCGGTGGACGATATCGCGGCGCCGCCATCGCCGATCTGGATCACCGAGCAGGGTGTCGGCAGCGTCTCGATCGCTGCGGGTGTGTGCGCGGTCAGCCTCGAGCACATCAAGCCCGGCGAGTGGTTCCAGGGGGCGGCAGTCCCGCACCGCAAGGCGAGCCTGTCAGCACGACTAGGCGAGGAGTCGAATCGCGCGATCCTGATCACCAAGCTCGCGGCCATCGTCACCGCGGACACGCCGGCATTGATCGGTCATTGCTGGATCACCGCGGAGAAGGACGTGATCTGGTTCGGCCTGCGGCAGACCGGGGGCGTGCGAGAGCTGGCGAGCTTTTCAGTAGTCGGCGGCGTTGCGTCTGGATTCACGACGCTTGTCACACCGTTTGTCACTGATCCGTTCTTCCTGTTCACGTCCTATCTCGGTGGCGGCCTCTACAACTTCAAGCACGCGGCGGCGGCGGGCGGCCCATACTCGGCCGACGTCGCGATCGCCGGCCCTACGTCACCGCCGTGGGTAGGATTCGGCGCCGTCCACCAAGCGCTCAACGGTGCGGGCGGGACGATGAGCGCTAACTTCGACGACGCGCAAATCTACGAACCGGAAGGGATACGCGGTCTGGCGTGGCAAGCGTTCCGCGATCCCGGGCTGCCGGGCGCATTCAGCATCGAAAATGCGCAGCTGCAGGTTGATAAGCAGACGCCGGCCCACACCGCGGCCTGCGCAGTGATCGAGAAACCGCAGGGTTTCGAGCTCGGCCCGACCGGCCTCGGCAAGTTGGGATGCGATCCGTTGTTCCCCGCAACCCAGATCATATCGTAGGCTAGGGGACATGCTCCCCGGCTCGCGCGATTTCACCGCTGTCGACTCCGGCCCGCTGCCCGCGGCAACGGTCAATAACATCCAGGACGAGATCATTGGTCGCGGCCACGGTTCGATCGACGGGCTGTTCCCGATCGACGCAGTGCGAACGATCAACATGACGTTCGGCGCGCTCGATTTCCATTACGAGTTCGCCGGCGTCGAGAGTACTGACCGCATCTGGTTTACCGTACCGCTCCGCCCCGGCGACCGCTTGCTCGAGTGGGCGGTGTTTGTCCGCGACGATCTGGGCCCGCCAGTCGACCGAATGGCCGTGACGATTCGCGAGGCGGATCCGCTCGCAGGTTGGTCGCAGGCTGTCATCGGCAGCCAACAGATCAGCGATGGCAGTGGCACGGATCAGAAAATCGGCGAGGTCCTGGGAGCGCCGCACGTAGTGCTCGCCGACAAGCCGGTCGACGTGAGCGTCATAGCCGATCCCGCGGGTGCACTCAATGCGGGCAACATTCTACGGCTCTACCCGGTCATCTATCTGCGCTGGGATCACCCGTAGCCGATGAGCAGACGCGGTACCAACGGCGGCACGCGCAGCGAGGCCGACGCCGCGGGGAGGTTGGCTAGCGCCGCATTCCCCGCGGTGGCTGCTGTGGGCAACACAGAGCCCGTTCACGCCGACGCGGCGGAGCAGTTCGCGGCCCACCTGATCCGCAAGGGTCGCAAGAGCGGCTGGCTTACGACCGTCGTCGTCGCCGCGCTGTTCGGCACGGGTGGTTTCTTTGGCATGAGGGCGGCGGGCGAGCGGCGCGACGAGAAGATCGGGGCCGTCGAGACTGACGCGGCGGTGCACGACGCGAAACCAGCACACGACGGCGCCGCGACGAGGGTCGAGATGAAGGCGCTCGAGGGCAAGGTGCAGCAGCTCGACACGTCAGTCGGAAATCTCGGCATCAAGATCGACGAGCGATCCAAGGCGCAAGAGAAACAGTACGACGACATCAAGAGCGACCTGCGAATCATCCGGCGCAGGCGCAGAGATCCCTGATGGCGCAAACGGTCTACGATTACCTGCGCACCGACACCCTGTACGACACGGTCGCCGTCGGAAAGCTCGCCGCGGACATCACTACGCATCCGTGGATCACCGAGACGCTGATCAGCGTGACGATGCCCGATCCCGACTCCATCGCGATAAAGTTCGCCAACGCGCTCAGCGCACTCGAGAAAGCGCGAGTCGACGGCATGGTCGCCGGGCACGAGGGTACCGATCTCAAGTTCAAGCGGCTGGCGTCTCGCGGCGTCGCCGGTCTCGAGGTGAGTCTCAACGACGGACCGATGGCCCCGATCGACGGGTTCGTGATCGATCCGCTCGAGCTGACCGGCACCGTCGCGCGGCTCAAGGTGCGGCTGTCGGGCGAGTGGAAGGCCGTCGGCGCCGGCGCGCAGCTGCAGGTGATCGAGACGGCTGACGCCAGCAACGAGGACAAGTTTTCCGCTCCGATCGCGGTCGCCGATACGGGCGGCGCGTGGGCGTTTTTCACCGTCGATTCCGATGTAGCACTGCGCGATCCGGGCGCCGCGCCCAACCGCTATCGCCTCGACGGCAAGCGGTCCGGTGGAACGGCCGCGAGTATCCGCTACTGCGAGCTCGCGCTGGTTTGGGTGTAGACTCGGGCCGTGGCCAAAATCGCAGACGGTCTGAAGGGCATCGATCTTTGTGGGCCCGGCTGCACGTGGGTCGGTTCGCGCACAGACACGCAGGCGACCTGGGACGAGTGCACGGACGGCAGTTGGCTGCTCGGGCTCTGTTACGCGCTCGCCGTCGATGCCGCGCTCATCGTCTCTGCCGCGCG
>LAZR01000989.1_pt1 | contig 19247 bp, 21 predicted proteins | sample 329461 | NCBI WGS metagenome assembly LAZR01 (sample SAMN03002196, study PRJNA259156) | marine sediment metagenome | biome: sea floor; feature: Hydrothermal impacted sediments; material: marine sediment; isolation source: Loki non-amplified sample from Loki's castle hydrothermal vent sediment ...
ACGTAGCGGTACGTGAAGGGGTCGAACATCCAAGCCATCGGCGAAAGATAGTCCGGCGGCACATCGCGCGGCGTTTCATCGGTGATCCCAAAACGAATGCGGGTATAGTCGAAACCTTCAAACAGTGGGATCCACGAGAGTGTATGACGGACCGTATTCTGATAATCAGCAATCGTGTCGACGTCGTCAGGTGGCGGATCGCCGGGCACCGGCTCATCGGCTTCTACCAACTCGCCCTCATCGTCCAGTAGCGGCGCGGCTGTGCCCGCGTTCCAATCCCACTTCTTCACAACGCCGAACGATTGATAAACCGCATGGAATTTGTCTTGGTTGCGGTACTCGTCGTGGTCCGATTCGGCCTCGGATAAATTCCCGACGCTTTCGCGATAGCTTTCCTCGTTTTCCGGCAGCCAACTCGGCACAAGCGTCGCGACCGGGTCAAGTGGATCCGCCGGCGGCGGCGGGTCGGGCGTGGGGTCGGGAACGCCAATTGTATCGAGCGGCACATTGGCCCGTTCGGCGGCCAGTTCGCCCCACAGCGAACAACAGACTACGATCCGTTTGCCTACGACGCGGAGTCGGCTGTAATAGTGATCGCGAGCCAAGACCAGCAGCGTCTCTTCGTTGTTGTTTGCCTCGCCGACTTCAATTTGAACCGTGTCCGGATTGGCCGGGAGCGTCGCCCCGCCAAACGAGAACGACTGGGCAGAAAGCGCGTAAACAAAAACCTCGAACCCAGTCTCCTCATCGCCGTCGGAAATCAACCGGATGGTGTAGTCCAGTCCTCGCGAGACAGGGATCAGTTTCGCGAGCATCTCTGCGGCCGACTGCGTTGTGTCCCAAGTGATCGGCTCTTTCAGGTCCTCCAAAACCTCCGCAGCGCCCGCGAGTCGCCACTCGGGCCCGCCGCCGTCGGATTCGTCGAGGAATTTCTTCAGCAAGTATTCGACGTGTTGGCGATAGTCCCACAACTCCTCGCCGCCGTAGACGTACACGCCATCAGGGGTCGCCGTCGTGCGATTTCCCCGCTCGCTATTTTGGGGATCGTTCACGGGCGGCACCCAACCGATTAGCTGCTCTTCTGCTTCCTCAAACTCGGTACTGCTCACCAGCCAGTGGGATTTGTCGATAAATCGCTTCCGCAAGATCTGCGCGGGGCCGTAGGCCACCCACATCTGCATTCCGGAAAGCCCCTGGCTCGAACCATATAGATTGCGCTTCTCCGCAGAGAAGCGGCCGAGCCACACCGTGGACAGTTCGGGCCCCTCACCGGTCAACGAACGGACGCGAACCCACCAGTCGGTCAAGTTAACCGCCGTGTCGATCGATGCCGGGAAATCGGCTTCCCACGGATGTTTGGTCGGGCCGTAGGGCCTGAGCAACACCAGCTCGCTCAAATCCTGCCCAGCGCTGACCGCGCTCATTGTCTGTATGCGGATCTCGGGAGCCCAGAACCATGCGTCGGTCCAGTTTTGTTTGATCTCCACCAGCGGCTGCAAGACCGTTTGCGGGAAGGCCCCCAAGGTCGGTGAAATGATGATGACACCCACCGATCATCCCCCTATCCCGCGAGGCGCCGTGGGACCGGTCGCGTCGACGGCGATTGTGAGCACCTCCGACGATTCGCTATAGACCCAACCCCCATCGTTGCGACGGGTCTGCAGCCGGACTTTTACCGTTATCCCGGCTGATTGGGCCGGCAGTTGGTAGACTAGGTAATCTAAATCGGCCGCTGCGATCGCCTGGGTGACGTCGGGCGTATCGGCCGGTGGAGTGCTGCCGTCGATCGTGTAGGCCAGGGCCCACTGGCTGGCCCGTAACGGGCCCGACTGGGCATAGATCCCCACGACTCGCACCACGCCGGACGCCCGCGGCTCGATATGCCACCGCAAGGGGCCGGCTGGCGGGCTGCCTGTCTCGACACCGGCAACCAGGTCCAGCCGGACATACGTTTCGCCCATCGGGCCCAGCGGCAGAAAGCCCGAGTCGTAGATGCCGTTGAAATAGCTGATCGACAGGTACCACGTCCCATCGGCGTAAGCGTCGGCCGGTTCGTGGGGCAAGGTCGCGTTGGTGGCAAAGGGCGAGTCGCCCTCGACCGGCGGGGCCGAGTTGGACCGGTAGAACCGATATTCGGCCGTGTTGAAAATGCGGTACAGCCCCCGGGCTTCCGCGCGATAGGTGATCTTCTTGGCGGCAAGCACCTGGGAGCGCGGGATCCGCGCCGCCCGCCCACGCTGTCGCGTTGCGATCACACCCAGCATCAGAATTCCTCGAAAACGATATGGCCGGACATCGTTGCGGCAGCGGCCGTTCGGGGCGTGGTAATCAATCCGATCGTTTCATTCTGATTGCAAACCGGGGCAGCCGGGTCATCCGCCGCCCACTCTTTGATGAGGGAATTCTGACGATGCAACTCGATTGCCCAAAGCGCGGTGCCGTACGTGGTCGGCTCTGCCGTGTAGTCGACGCCGGCACTGATAATCGAGGCCAGGCTGTCCGAGTCCAAGGGCTCCGGCGTGGGGGACGAGGCGGCCGTCCCGGCGGTCGTGTTGCCGGTCCGCTGCAACGACACACCCATATTCAAGTCGGCCGGCGCGTTGTCCGAAAAGCCCAAGGCGATTTCTCGAATCCGGCAGCGATGGCCCGCCGTGTCGGCCGCGATCACCGCCGCGATGGTGGTATCCGCGTCCGCGATAGCGTCCCCTAGCACGTTGCGAAACGGCACAGCAAAACATCTTCCCATGACTATCCCCTAAATGAAAAGTGTAAAAGATTCAAAAGTCCGCCGTGCGATGCGGCCCCGGCGGCGACCGTGCGGCGGACGTACAGAGTCATCGTGACACCCAGACCCAAGTCGCCAAAGTCGAGTGCTGCGCCCTCGTCCGTTGGCGAGACCCACGCGGCCCCATCGTCGGAGATTTCCATGTTGACCGTGTTGCGGTCAATCCACGCACGCAACTGACTGAGGATCGAGTTGGACACGTTCCGCAGCGTGAGTGCCCAGCTTTCCACGCTGCCAGCGGAAGCCTCCGCGGCCGTGACGTCGTCGCTGGCCACGGCGTTGTTGTAGACCTCGTCGAGGATTACGCGGGCCTCATGGACGCCGGCCAACAGGCTTGTGGCAAGTACTTGGATGCGAATGTATTTGTCCGGGTCGTCGGCATCGCGTAGCAGGTAGATTCCGTCGACGTCGCAAAGCACCGCCGGCCCAAACCGAGAACCACCCGGCGCCTGCCACTGCAAGCGGGTACCGTCCCCTTTACTGGCCAAGCGGCCCATGCCGGGACCGTTCCGCCCGGCAACGAATAAGGGCACCACGCCGTGGATCGAACCGATCAATCGCAGGTGTTCCACCTCGAACGATGCCGCCTCGATGCGGAGGCTGGCCCCGCCGGCGCCGCTGGGGATGGCAGTCGTCAACTGGGGGAACGAGAAGAGAACCCGCGAGTGCGGACGCGTGGAGCGCCGACGGTGGTGTGATTGTGCTTGGGTGATCGCTCTCATCACGCGGCCTCCGTGAACGTAACCCGTGTAGTCCCTTCATCGAACGCGACCGTAAAGTCCGGCCCGTCCGGCGTACGCACGATCGTGCGAGCGGCCTGGCTTACCACCTGGCCGTCGTTGCCCGCCTTGTCGACCGGCACGACCCGCCAGGCGTAGCTGGAGAGATCGTCTAGCCGCGGCGTGACGAGACGATAATCCCAACGGTCCGCGTCGTGGTTCATCCGCCCGATCTCCGTCCAAACCCCGCCGTCCTTCGCTTGTTCGATCTTGTAGAGCGCGACGTCGGCGGCAGTCGAGGCAATCCACCAGACGACCGAACGGATAGACGGAGTGGCCGGTCCATTCAGCACGTAGTCAAACGAGGCGTCGTTCGACGCGATGCACTCCACGCGGGCCTGGTCACCCTCGGGCAGAATCAGCACGTATTCCGGCGAGGCCGTCATGGCGACGAACGTGCCGTCGATAAACCAGTAGTGATAGACGTCGCCAACCAAGGGCGAAGTTACCCGAACCGTCGTCAGTTGACCCAATTGGAATTGTTCATAGGTCAACGGGAAGGACCGGGCCCGTTTGAAGATCCGCGATCGCGGACGGCGGGCGCTCGTCGGCGCGATCGCCCGGCAATCACCCCCAGTAACCCGGCTTCGGTTGGCTCTGCCATCAGGTAAGCACCCCTTGGATACTGATCTCACCACGCCGCCCGGCGATGCCGAGCCCCTGGATTTGCCAAGCGGGGATCTTTGATGGATTCGATACGCTCACCACCAACATCCCCGTGTAGGAATCGCCATGGTCATCGGTAATCGCGATTACCGTCCCTTGGAGCGCTCCAATCAGCCCGGCCCAAGTGTTGATCTGCGCGCTGGTGGCGTACTCGATGCAGATAAATTCAAACTGCGAATCGTTCTGCCCGAGTCGGTGGGCTCCCACGCCCGTCAGACCCGGAATGATCCAGAGTCCCACGCGCGTCCGCTTGGCGATCGGCGACGAAGGCCGGACGATGTCGCAAGCCACTCCTCCAACCGATCCGGACATCAGCGGTCCCTCCCGATAGATTGGAGTGCGGGCTTCCGGCCCTGCTGAGTGATCCTCTCTCGCTGGGTGTTGGCCGCATCGAGCTTCGCGTTGGCCTCCGCTCGCTGCTGGTTTCCCTCACGTATCGCATCCACCAGATCCTGCAGCCCGGCATCCCCGACGCCGCCACCCGATCCCGGGCCGCCCATGACGGAGCCCGTCGACTGGAGCGACTCTTGTGGCAGGCGCTGGCCCGGTGATTCGAGTTCGTGTAGCAGACGACCTCGTTCTTTGACGGCGGCAATGTCGGGCATCGGTCTTACTGCCCGCTGCGGGAGCGCGGGGACCACCCCTTGCGACTCTATCATCTCATCCCACCGCGATTTCTTCGCCAGTTCTGGCAGGCCCACAACACCAACGCCGCCACCGCCAGGCCCGCGCATAGTGACGCTCGTGGATGCTCTCGGTTTTCTTACCCGGTTTCTGACCTCTTCGATGAGTTTGCGCTGTTCTGCGATCTCATCGCCGGGAGGCCGTAAGCGATCGAGGCTGGGGTTGAATAGAGAGAGCGGTTCGAGCCGTACTCTGGGCGTCGACGCCGGGATCCGCCCTGCCGATTCCATCCAGCCTTTCAGCTCGTCCGATGGAAGGCCAGCAGGCGGGGCGCCAAAAAGGCCCTGGGAAAGTAAGCCGAGCATGCCGGGGCCGCCGCCCATTGGCGAGATACTCGTATGCCCTTGATTCAGTAGTTTGTTCGCCCGCTGTTGAAGAACTTTGGTGTCGGGCATGCCGTGGCGACGGCGGGCCGCTGCTCGCTCTTCTTGGGTGCGTGGGACCGATGGGTCGCTCAGTTGCTGCTCGAGAGTCCTCGGGCGTTCGGCTGGGGCGCCCGACTGGGGTGATGCGGGTGGGGGTTGCTGGACAGGAACATCTAGCTTCAAGGACTGGCGCACCTGCTCGCGCAAAGGGCCTTTCGGCAACTTGGGCTCTGCCATTTGCAAAAACCACTCATCCCCTTTGAGAAAACGCTTCAAACGTACTACGGCACGGGTAACGCCTAGCGCCATCTCGACAGCCCGCGGCGACTCTGCTTGCTCGATGTCTTTCCGCATCTCCGCTTTGACGCGATCCTGTATCGTCTCCGCAAGATTTCGGCGGATGCCCAACTTCATCTCGCCGAGTTCTTTTTTCGCCCTTGCCTGTTCTTTCAATTCGGCCGCGCGGACTTCTGGAATCCCTCTGGCAAGTCGAATTTTCGTTTCGGCTGTATCCGCATCTTGTGCTCTCTTGATCTCGGTGAGAATAACGTCATATTGCTCCATCTTCAGCGATAAGCCCCTAAACGCTGCTAGTGATTCCGATCTTTCACCAAGCAGGTCGGTTAGTTTTCCGGGAGTCGGAGCCACTCGCCGAATCTCTAGAATGATTTCCTTTAGGCTCTTGTCTTTGAAGCTCGCTTCCCCCGTTCCTTCCTCCGTGATTTTCCCAATCTGCCGAAGTAATGCCGTAACCCGCGTTCCGCCACCTGACGGCGTTCCTGTTTCCTCTGCCTGCAATGCAGTTGCGGCTAACACCTCTTCATCGGAAATCCCCAACGCCCGCGCGAAACCACCTCCGCCAGCCGCTGCTTCAAGTAACGGCTCAACAATCGCCGGGTTGAACTTGGACGCTGCAAACGCCTTGGAGATTACCTGCCGAACCGTGCCAGCCTCCTTGGCACCAAACGAGGAAATCATCGTCTTGACGGCACGTGCCATCACGTCTGGTTGGCTGATTACACCGGACGATCTCAAGTCGATGAATAGCTGCGCCTCCTTCTGCACGCCAGCCGATCGGAGACTGAAAGCGACTCTTGCAGCTTGATCGAGCGTTGCACCCCCGCCCCCAGCGTAAATGCGTTCTGTCAGATCGACGAGCCCCTGCATTTCCCTTGGCGTTTCGGCAAGTTGTGCCAACGCTCCTAGGCCCTGCCTGGATTCGATAGCCCTCCTTGCCGCGTCTGCACGCGCTTGATCCATCTCCCGCAGCGCCGCCGTGACACCCTGGACCGCTTTAGAGACGCCAAGAAACCCAATGGCAAACTTGGCCAAGCTGTTGATCGCTGCGGGCCCGAACGCCTGCTTACCACGCTCACCGACTCGGCCCACGTCCTTCGCCAACTTGTTCGCCGCCACGCCGGCCCGCTTCGTCGTGGCGATGCCCTTCGCCGCGCTCTTTTCCACGGCGTCCATTCCGGCCTGCGCCTTGCGGTAAGACGCCAGCAGCTTCCGCTCGTCGCCGGAGAGTTCAAAAACTACGGTTGCCACGGGAGGGTCCTCTAGGGTCCAAAGCCGCGGTCTACGGCCTTCACCTTGCGTCTGCGCGTATGGGCGACACCACCGGACGGCGTGGCCGTCACCTCCAGCCAATACCAGCTACCGCGGGTCAGCGATGCCGAGGCCGGCAGATTGCCTACGAAGTTTCCGTCCGACGAGGCCACGTAACTCATGGCCACGGCGCTCGCCCCGGTGACCACGTCGCCGTTATTGTCGTCCGCGGCGTTCGTCTCGTAGACGCTGAAAACAACCGTCGCGGTGCCGTCCAGGTACGTGTTGGTCGCATCATCCTTGGCGCCTTCCCACCAGATGTCGCACCCGCCAACGTAGATTTCTCCAGTGCTCATGAGGTCTGGTCCAACGCCCAAAGGTCCGCTAAGGTGGGTCGGTATCCGGGGGAGAGTCCGGCGGCCCATCGTCGGAAGATGAGCCAGCGAGTTGACCTACTTTTTTTTTGATAAGCATCATCTTCGTGGGCATGTCGACCAACGCGTCAAGGACCTTGATGGCCTGCCGCTGGCTCAAAAGACCCAGCAAATCGGCCTCCGTCGGTCCCAATACGTAGTTCTCCGCGAGCGCCGTGATTGCCGAGTCGTGCAGATCATCAAACTCGAACTCCACCGCCTCGTCGTCTTCACCCGCCGCCTCCACGGCCCCCGTCCGCACGTCGTACCAACGGCAGGCCAGGTCCCACAGACCGCGATAGCGAACCGCTACGTCCCCGGGCACCCACTTTCCGTCGTCGTCACGAGTCGAGACGCGCGGCACGGCGTGGTAATAGGCGAGTTCGCCGTCCTCTTCGCAAATCCCCCGGGCCACCGGCACGTGCCATTTCGCGCCGTCGCACAGCGTGACCCAATGCCCGCCAAGCGACTCATTCCGCTCAAGGTCCGCCGGGCCGGGGCGAGCGTCGTTATAGATGCCGACCCATACATTCGCGCCGGACACATCCGTAGCGGGATCGCGTCTCCAGGTTTGCTCGTCAAGGTAGCAGCCGATCTTCTCGACCCTCGTCGGGTCGGCCACCACGACGCCCACACCGCCGTCAGGCCCGCCGCCGTGGATCTGACACGGAGTCATCGCGGCCGGGAAGGCGTAGCCCAACCCCAGCCGGCGGACCTCGTCAACCGTGATCGCCCGGGTCTGACCCGGGATGTAGTACAAAAATCCAGCCATTATTAGGTGACTGCCGACGCGGTGTCGATAACCAAGGGGTCGTTTGTGCCGTCGTAATCCAACGGCATTGTGAGTACGGTTTCAGAAGGTTCTCCGCCGCCCACACGGGCAATCGTCTCGATGGTGGCCATCCCGTCGGCAGTGAACTTCACGTGTTGGGCGGTAGCGTCGGCCAGCAACGTCGCCCCCTCTTCCCGCTTGCGGAGATAGATGCTCGTGTTGGCATGGGTGGCCGCCTTGCCGATCAGCGGAATGCTCGCCGCCGCAAACCACGTCGGGTCGATGCCTCGCAAGGTCAGCATCGGCTTGATGTCGCGGATCGAGACGTAGCGGTCCCAAATGTCGGAGTCGGCCCCTTCGCTCACCGCGTTGACGCCGAAGTCGATTTGTAATTGCCGAATTTGCGGCATAGAGATCGCGCCGATGGTCGCCGGACCCAGGGTAAACCGCTCATCGTCGGCCAGGCCGGAGGGGACCGCGACCGAGTCGTTAATCACAACAGGGTCGTTTGAGCCGTCATAAGTGACCACGACGTCGTACGATAATTCGGCGTCGCCCTGGTGATCGCAAGTCAACGTCCGCGGGACGATAATCCCTTTGTTGATAGTCAGCTTGCGGTGAACGGAGGTGCTATCCCGCGTCGCGCCTTCTTCGTGCTTTTGGAGATAGTACTTCAAGCCCGTTCCAGTAATCGCCAAGCCGGTCAGCCCGCATACGCCTAGCGCCCTGGCGATTTGCAACGTGGTGAAACTGGTAACCGGTTTCTGTGCGGTGATCGACAGGAACTCGGGATAGACTTGCCCTGAGGTCACTTCGTTGGCGACGTTGGTGCCCGACCCCAGGTCGTACTGGGAAATCCCGCCGATCAGCGTCGACTGGCTTTCGACGCCAAACCCGCCGAAAATTTGCGTAACCGGCATGGCCGTATCCTCTCTTTCGCGTGAGTATTGAACGTTTTAGGCGGGAGTCGTGTCTTTGATCACCAATAGCTTGACGTTCGCCACCCCACCGGACGAGTTGGTGAAATAGAGTCCGGTGATGTCGGTGGTTAGCAGGTTGGTAAAATAGGAGCCCGTGTACCAGATGTAGGGATTGTTCGCCAATAGGTTGATTGTGTCGGCCGGTGTCGTGCCATCGTTGGTCTCCATCGTGACGTCTTTGTCCGACACGATGATGATTGCCTGGATGAGACTGACGTCCAATGCGAAATTGACGAGGTAGTCCGTCGAACTGTCAGCCACGGAGACGTCAAGGTTGTCTTTCCCGTCACCAGTAAAGGTTGGAGTGGTTGCCGGGGCCACTTCGCCGCCGGACTCGGTGAGTTTTTGCACGAGATCGGCGATGAATGACATGGCTTTACTCCTATCGAATGGTTCGGTTCAAGTAGTCGTCGTGACGACGCATTTTGATATCCATCACGCGATCGAAAGTCCGGCCCAAAACCGTTCTCTCCCGCGCGGTAGTCATGGTCAGTTCTTGCCGCATGCTGATGCGTCTCTGCTTGGGCGCAGACGATGATTTCTCATGCTTCTGTTTTTTGGGTGAAAACGATAAGTTACCGGCATCCATCGAGAGCTTGCCCGACCGGCCAGTGAGCGTGTAACGAACCCGCTGTGTGGCCCGTTCCGACTCGCCGCTATAGACCAGCGGACGCGTGTGCCCCACGTGCCTGCGCTTGCCCTTCTCGTATGCCCGCGTCCGCCGCTCGTAGTGGTATTCACTCCTGGCCGACTCGCGAAAATGCTTGGGCCGCATCTCGCCGTGCCAGCGGCGAAGCGTGGCCAGGTAAGCGTCTTCCATCCACCAACGCACCAACCGCGTGGTCGCGCCGGCGCCACGGGCGAGCATCGCCGCCGAGCCTCGGTACTCTACGCGAACACGCATCGGTATCATTTCATATCCCTACGATCGGAAGATCTAAAATGGCTAGCTGGGAGGGCACTTCGCCTGACAGTTCCCAGCCACGTTCAACCTCCTCAATTGACGTAAAGCACAAGTAGCCGCCAGTGCTGGCCACCAGCAAATCTTCCAAACCACCAATAATTGCATCGACCGCGTTATGAAATGTCGCATTGGCTTCGGAATAAGGACCGTCGCCACGATCCGCCGGTCCCGACCTCTCCAATTCAATTCTGATCGCCCCTTCGCTTCGGAAAGAATGCGTAGAATCTTTGATCCGTCGCCATGGATTGCGATCTGACATCCCAACGATGGCGAATGGGCGGTAGTGCTCGCGTTCGCTCTCGGCATGGCGCACACTGGTGGCCGGCAACGGCAACCCGAATTTCCAAATGCGCTCGTCTGCAATCGCCGCCGTCGGCGCGTTCACGAAATCCCGAAACGCGGAACATGCTGCGAGCATGGTCACCGTATTCTCAATAGCCCGACCGAATGGTCCCGTCAGAGCCGTTGTCATTGGGTTACCTCACTCGATATCCTTCCAGCGCCCGCTCTATGCTGCTACGTCGCACCAACTTCAATATCGCGTAACTCCCCGTGAGCCCCGCGAGTCCCTCTACCGACCAGAGCACTCCGCTCACGGTCACCTCGGCCGCCTCGTCGGGCGACGCCACACCGCCGAAATCCGAATCGGGATCAACAGTGATCGTCCCTTCGCATCGCTGGACCAAAATACGGTCTCCGCGCCGTTCCTCTTCCTCCGTCTCTTCCGGCCCCAGGATGATCGTCACTGGTATGTCTGGCGCGCCCACCGGCGAATAGATGCCGGGCTGCCCGTGCCGATACATCAGCGCGGGCAGCCCGGCGACGAGGAGGTCCGTATCGAAACGACTCATGTTTACGTCACGTCGGGGGTACGGGCGGTCAGTTGGGCCACGCGGAGAACACCCGTTGCGGTGCCTGTCGTCTTTTCCATGTGGGCCAATAGCTTCAATGGGCCGGTGGCGGCATCCAGCGCAAACGTCGTCCCACCCAACATGAGCACGCCATTGATGTAGATCTGGATGTCGGTCAGGTCGCGACAGTCAAAGGCAAAATCGAAATAGGTGTCATCAACAGCGTCGATGGTCGAATCGGTTTCGGCCACCTCGGTGGTGCCGTCATCAGACTCCAAGAAGATGTCCAGCGCGTCGTTGAAGTGAACGAACAGGCTCTCGGCGATGGCGCCCGCATCGGTGGCGTGCGTAGCGCTCGCAATACCGACGTTCATGTCTACGGCAGCGGCAGAGCCGACAGACCAGATAGCCATCCGGCCTTCGATGATGAATGGAATCGTCACCGGAATCGAGTGGATCGACAGCACGTCGCATTTCTCGACTTCGCTGGTCGCGATCATCGTAAGCTCGATGGCCCCGGGCTTGGATAGCACCGTCGCGTCGCCGGTAACGGTATCCAAAGAAGGGCCGTTCAGCAGGTCGAGTGTGTAGACCGGCTTGACGTTCAGGTCAGCCACCACGGTCGTATCGGCACTGGCCGCGTCGCCTACGGCCGTCCCGAGATAGAAGTCAGCGCCGGCCGCCGCCTTGAGTGGCGTCGCGGTATTGGCCGACCGATCCCACCAGAGCGGCGCGCCGTCGAGGATGACAACCGAGGCCGTCTTGAGAACGGTAAACTGGCCGGCAGTCTGCAAAGCAAGCGGGTCACCAGACGCCGTGGCCATTGATTTCGCAGCAACACCCGCCCTGCCGTCTGGCGATTGAAAGACCGGGTGTGTACCGGCAACTACGGCGGCCGGCGCGGCTACATCCAGCGTGTTCGCGTTGGCGTCTTTTGAAAGTATGGCTTCCGCAACCATGGTAAAAACTCCTAAAAAAGGTTGATTGGTTTGTGTAACTCGCTTTTAGCCCACGACTACCCGGCCCCGGTGGACTTGTGCCAGGTTCGGTACTCGGTGAATGCCGCGCCAATGTCCATGTTGATGTCCCAGCCGAGGCCCCATTGCCCTTGGGTAAGCACGAACGAACGAACGGAAGGCGCACGGTTCGTGCCCCGCCGATAGGCGACACGTAAGCCACGGCTACCACCTTCGGCCAAGAACCAGTTGGTTGCGGTGCCCGTCCGAACGGTTTTCGTCTTGGGATCCGTCACGCCGATAGCGTCGATCCGGCTATCGATCACGAGGGTGATCCCCTCTTGGGCGATCAGATTGATGGGAGCAAACAGCGGGTCCGCCGAATCGGCGAACAGTTTGATTAGGTTGGCCGAGGACAACAGGGCACGGGCCGTCCATTCCAGGTCCGGAGGAACGATCAAGTAGTTCGGCCGGATGTTCAGGCTGTCACCGGGCTTGGTAGTCGTTCGGCCGAGTCGCTGCACAACCATGGCCGTAATCGCGGCCCGCAACCCTTCGGCCCCCAGCGCGGCAATCGTCAGGTTTGCGTGTCCGCCGGTGGTAGTCACCGCGGTGTCGTTAAATACTGCCCCCGTGTCCGTCATGGTCGGATTTTCCAGTATCAGCGCGTAAACAAGTTCGGGCCGGAGCTTTCGGGCATTCTCGCCCATTTCGGCGGGCATCCGCATGATCGCACCAAGGCGGTCGTCGATGATGGTCTGCTCGTCGACGACAAATTGCTTAGCGTATCGAGCAATCTTGTATGTTTCGCTCGAATCGCTCGCGGTGGCGTGCTTGGCCGTGTCGCCACTAGGGAGGCGCTCCAGTTGAGCGTCGGCCTCAAGCGTAACCTCCTCTTGTGCCAGGAAGTTCGGCACGTCCTCTTCATCACACCAGCCGTTAGTCGTGTCGCCCACAGTCTCCCACGCGGCCATCAGGCGGGCGTAGACGTTCGTGGTAAACACGCTGGACAACGATGTGCCGGACACGGCCGCGCGAACCGTATCTTCCGGGTCACGGGACATTCGCCCGCCGTCCATGCGTATGCACTCGCGGCACAAGTCGATGGCTGGCATTCGCGAGAACCGGTCGCCGTGATCGGCTTCCTGTTCGGTGAATCCATCAGCCCGCCTCGGCGTACGTTCGCCGCGGTGGAAGCTGTGCTTCGTCGGGTCGAGCCCCTGTCCAATCAGCAGACCAGCGGCCAGAGTTCGGGCGTTGCAATCAGTCTCGTGACTCCGCGGATGAATCCCACCCACGGCCGGCGTGCGATCCTCTCGCATTCGCGTGAGAGTTTCCCTTGACGTCCGTTCCTCGTTCCATCCTTCGGAAATCGCCCGCTGAACGAACTCGTCGTCGCCATCGTCACCCACGACCCGGCGAATCATCTCCACGCGGGTTCGTTCGTCGGCGATCGCCTGTTGACGGATGGCCTCTTCGTTCAATGGTGCCGGACCATCGTTACGCTCCAGCGGCGTCGGAGGGTTTGCCGGAGGCGTCTCTTGCCGCTCGAGCGGCTTCCATGGCTCATCGGCCTTGACGCCCAACCCTTCCAACGACAGCCGCTGCAGGTGCTTGGTCGCGTCGTCGCCGGGTTCGATGGCCAGTACGTCGACGATCTGTCGTTGCTGGCCGCCCAGGGCGTCCATGAACGCCCGGATTTGTTCGTCGGTCGCCTCGGTGCGAAGGCCGATCGCCTCGAGGTATTTTCGCAGTTTCGGGTTCACTTGGTTCTCCTTAGCAATGGGAGGTGATTCTTCGCGAATCTTGGCCCTCGGATCCGCTCCAATGGGCACAAGGGAAAGCTCTTTGACCTGCCAGCGAGTGGTAATCCGCAACGGACGCGAACCCGCCTTGTATTGCCGCCCGGCAACGGTCTTGGTCGTATTGGGTTCGATATCGGTAAACTCGATCGAGCGATAGCCGACCGAGACGGAGTCCACGTGGCCTTGCCGTACCTTGTTCCACGACGCGTCGGCCCGCTGATCGTCGCGGGCAAAGTAGGCCCGCCCCATGGTTTGGTCACCTTCGATCCGCATCCTGCGAACGCTGCCTAGAACGTCGTCGATCGAGTAGCGCCGGTGTGTTTCTAAGAGCGGGATCTGTTCGGGCAACTCTGCCCCGCGAGACAAGAGCACCTCGTCAATCATCCCCCAGCGGTTCCAGTCGAAGACGGTCACCTTGTCTTCAGTGGACATCACCACCTCGACCGATCGCTCCGCCTCATCGAGCGTATCGGCCCGCAGCGTAATCGTCCGCGAAATCATATCGCGGCGTTGGTCCGGTTCGGCGCGGGTAAGGAGTCGCTCAAGCATTGGCTTCCTCTTTTTCGTTGACTTGATTGCCGTCCGACTCTTCTTCCTCTTCCACGCCGTAGATCGAGGAAAAATCCACCGGAGCCTTGGGGTACGCTCCGATCGGTGGCAGCGGCGGCAGACCGGCCGCGGTGAGCTTTTCGTTGGTTCGCAGATGCTTGGCGATCACGCGATCCTCGTCGGTACCGCGAGCCGTGCAGGCATCGGCGAAGGGAATGGTTCCGTTTTCCAGCCCGATCCGTTCCCCCAGTCCTTCTTTGGCTGGGTCGACGTGCGGAGGTACCGGCCAGGTCCATTCGTAGGTCACGCGCGCCGGCCGCTCGGGAATGGCCAGCCGCTTGGAGCGATAGTAGAGCGACGACTCGCGATCGACGTCGTCGACCAGGCCGGAGAGCATTCCAGTCGACTTGGGCGTCCCGGATAGCCAGTATTGAATGGCCCGTAGCATGCGGTAGTAGCCCTGGCCGTCGAATCTGGCCGACGAATAGTTGTGTTTTGACGCGTCCAGCCGGACCGTCATCAACGGCATCCCGACCGGGCGGCCAAGATCGCTCTGGCGTTCGCAGCGATAGTCGGGGTATTGCGTGCTCGGCTGGGTTGCATTCATCATGGCCGGCTTCCAACCCGGCGGGCCGGTCGACTGAGTGCCCCGCTCCATTTCAAGTTGGGCGCTCTGTTCGAGGTATGTAGACTCGGGGTGGTCCGTGTACCAGTACACGCCCGAGTTGGCCCCCTGGCGGGCCGCATCGCCCACGTCGAGGTCGTAATCCTTCAAGTCGGCGGCCGTCTGCAACGAGGGCGCCATCCAAGGGACGCCGCGAATCTGATCCTCTTCCCGCAGAAGGAACTCGTGAATAATGTCGTCCGGTGGAATCGGATCGGCCTTGCCAAGCGATAGTTCGTTGACGCCGAACCGCTCTGGCTGCTCGATGTAGTACTGCGTGGGCGTCCCATCCTCATCCAGGCGAATGCCCATCACCACGTTGGGATCGCCGGCCAGGCCGGATGGCGTGTTGAGTCGCCGGGGATGAATCGGCTTGACCCGCATCGACACCGGCCCCGTCGCCGCCTTCTTGGTGATCTTCTGCGCCACATATTCGCCGTTCTTCCACAGCCCGCGTACACAGAGCTTCAGCCACTGGGTGCCGGAGATCGTGGGGTTCGGCATAGGTGACCTGTACCAGTCGTTCCATTGTGCCTCCAGCCAGTCGTTGTAGGCGGCCGAATCGCTCTGCACCTGAACCGTCGGGCCATCGAATCCCACCACGTCGTTCTGATGGGTCGAGATCATCCCGTCGATCGTCGGGTTCGTGTCCGATTCGTAGGCGCACCGGTTTCGCAAGGTTTCCAGGTAGGTCAAGAGGTCGGCGTTGAGCGATTGCCCTAGCGCCGTCTGCCAGTGCGACGAGTTCAGCCGGTGAGTCTGCGCGCCGTCCCATCGCCGAGCCCACAGTGGGGCCGGGTAGCTTCGGGACACGCGTACTTTTGCTACGGCGGTCATAAGGCGGCCGATGGTCCGGCCCACTGGATCTTGGTTCGTTGGATGCCGGTGCCGGCGGAAAGCTGCTGATCGCACTGGGCAATCAGGTCTTTGATCGCCCCGCGGTCGTATTCCACGGTGGCCCCTTGACGGAAGCCGCCGTCGGGGATGGCAACCAGATAGGCCAGCGCCTTCAGCGCGTGCGTTTTGGCCGTGGCGTAATCGCCGGTGCCAATCGCCGTGGCGGCGGCTGCCATTTCCGTATTGACCAAAGAAGCGCTCATACGCCCATCGTAGAGGCGGAGCGGGGGTTCAGATGGGGGGCTAGGGTACAGAATCTGTACCACTTAGTCGTTGAGCAACTCTTGACTACCGAAAGACCAGCCGCAGGCATTGCACTTGTGCAGCCGCTCTCGCACCGTTGCCCCTACCTTCGGCTTCGGAGATTTGGCAACCTTTTGGTTTTTGGAGTTGCATTGCGGACACCGGAGGCGGGGGTAAATCACGCCCTCGGGCTCGTCGGTGGATTGTTCTTCCAGTTCGGCCTCCGCCTGCCCGTTGCTGTTCTTCTTCTTCTCCTTCTCCCCCACAACGAACGTCCCGCCGCAGTGGTTGCACTGCTGGCGGGTGAACTCCGCGGCGTCGTCCGCCGTCACTTTCCAGCGAGTAACAAACTGCACCGACTCGGTATCCTGGCAGCCGCAGTGCGGACAGGGTGGACCATCGCATTTTTGGAGGAGGATCACGTTCGCTTCCCCCGCCTTGTCGTCCGTGACCATAGCCCCAACCGCCGGTCAAGCGTGAATCCCGACGCCCGAAGCCACGCCTCGCCGCCGGTTTTCGAGCCGTTCTGGGTGACAATCACGTCGCATCGGAGCGTCTTGGTCAGGTATTCGAGCATCTTACTGGCAATCCCTTGACGACGACCGGACACGCCAACTCGCGGGCAAATGCAGTCATCGCCGTCACGCCGAAACCTACCACGCCCTGGTCGATCCACACGCGATCGCTTGCTATTTTCCATTGTTTTGGCATTCGCGTATCTTCCGTTCCTTCGCCAGCGCCTTCCGCGACAGGTTGTGTTTCTTGCCGGCTTGGCGGTGCCCTTTGACGCGGCGTTTACGCTTCACCGCCGCCTCCCCCGCACCGTTTTCCGTTTTTGCTGGGCAAACCACCCGCCTTGATTTTGCTTCCCGGCCTTGGATTCCTCCAACGCCAAGATCAGATGCCCGGCAGCCACGCCCGCGTAGCCCGAATCCAGCTGGTGGTTTTTTCTGCGTATGCGGTCCCACACGATCGTACTGCCTTTGCCCTCGATCCACTTTTCCTTTTGTACTTCGGCCGTGATCTGGTCGATAAAGTCGTCATGCTCGGCAGCGTCCGCGGCGTCGTAGAGCACAATTGCGCCAGGCTGATCCAACGACATCGCCAGGCGTGTGTGAAGTTCCGACTTCCAATGATCCGAATTCACATGGACAACAGATTGCCCGGCACGCCGCGTTCGCGAAAAGTGATACTCCTTGCCCATGTACCGGACTTCGCTGGTTGTCCCCTTCGGCGCGTAGTATCGCGTTGTCCCGCGTTGGCCTTCGCCGAATCCCTTGCTCGGTCGATACCGTTCGCCGCCTGGTGGGCAGTCCACGTTGACTTCCAGACAGAACCGATAGACCGGATCAGTGTGTTCGTGGTAGCCCGAATCGATCCAGATTTGCGATGGCCGGATGATCGTCCCCGTCGCTGAGTGCCAACCGGAATCGAGGTAGGTCTGCAATTCCACCAACGCTTGCCGTAGGCCGCGCTCGACACCGAGCTTGTCGGCCTGAACGGTCTGCTCTCCGTAGTCGATCACAAAGCCGCTTCCGTTGGCCAGCCACGCGATCGCCGTCCAGTCGAGTTGGCGCTTGCCGGTATCAACACCGACGGAAATACCAATACACCCCGGGGGGACGATGCCCTTTTTGTAGCCGGCCGTCCGCTTGGCGAGCGCTGCGGCGTCGAGGGGCGTCAATTCGACCTCCGGTTCCTCGTACGGGATGCAATGAACGAACTGGCACAACTCCCGCTCGGCATTGTCTCGATCGACCTCCCGTCGTGCCCCCCACTCGTCGGCGCCGACGTCCGCGGCCGTAGCGAAGTGGTTGTCGACGGCCGTCCACCGAAATCCGAGTGTCCGCGTTTTGGGGGGCGTTCCAACTACCTCCCCTTCCGGTGTCACCTCTTGGCCACGGTGAACGAGTAGGCCCTGCAGGTTCGCCGTGTAACGCTCTACCTCCGACCATGCCTTTTCGCACGCTGGACACGTCCAATGGGCCCCCTCACGTGCCTCAAGTTCGTTCTCGCCACCCCGCCACCCTTTAAGGTGCTCGCGCTCTGGGCTAACGTACGCCCGGCAATGAGGACAGGGGCGAACGATCCGGCTCTCAGTCCCGGCGAGGTATTCCTGCCAGATTCGGCCCTCTGTAGTTGAGACTGTGCATTCGAGATACTCACGAATACCGACTGCAAGGAACGCCCGCAATCGGCCTTCCATCTGCTTGAGTTTGTCGGCTTCCCGGCTGGTTGTGCCCGCTTCGTCGAGTCCGTCAATTTCGGTCACGGCCAGCACGCGACCAGTGAAGCCGGCCCGGCTCTTATCTTTTCCGCCGCCAGACATGAACCGCAACGTAGCGCCGTTGGTGAACTTCACCCGACTTTTTACTCGACCGCCGCGGCTGCCCTCACCTCGCGTCGGGAGCATCACCCGCAACTCGGGAGACGCCTCAATCACCGGCAAAAAATCCTCGAACCACTTGTCGTGCGCGATGTCCATCGTGGGGATTCCGGCCACGACGGTCTCACCAATCGCGAACAGATGGTAGAGGATTGGAATCACGTAGCAGATCAGGCTCTTGCCGGTCTGGGTCGGGCCGGTTGTGGCGATTCGTTCCCACCGGCCGCTATCCACCTCATCGAAGAACAGCCGGGCAAACGGTTGGGTGTCGCATGAAAACGGCTCTCCCTTGTGCGGACCATCGGGGATGATGATCGTCGACTCTGCCCACTCCCGCATTGACGGGATAGGCCGAGGGAGGATCGACGCAATCAGCCGTGATTGTAATTCGATGGAGTGAGTCATCCGCCAAACCTCTGCGAAACGGCTTTTCCCGCTTGCTCCAGCCCAGACGTCACCAAGTCAACCGCCGCTTGGTCGTACTTTCTGGCCAGCCTTTCCAGTTTTTTGCGAATCGACGTTACGACCTCCGCGTCCCACCATGCGAGAAACTCGTCAACGTTCACCAGTTGTTCCCGACGAACGGACAACTCCAATTCTTCTCGGTCGGCTCGGGCGTTCCGGAACCGCTCCAGCGCCGGCGAATCGCCACCAGCAGACAACGGATCGGTCCCGGCGGCCTCAGCCTCCACTTCCCGCCGCCACACCACCAACGCCTGGGCGTTATACGTCTTGCCGTCCTTATTCCGTGGAGCGTCTTTCCAGGCCGCCGTCCGCATCGTGCGGGCATCGATCCCAAAAAGCCACGCCGCCGATTTTTGCGTCATGCTCCGGAGAGCTTCTTTCGTGCGGTCAGTCTTGGTCCCGCTCATGACTACTCGGGGCTACTCGGCAGGAGGAAGAGGAAACGAGGAAAATAGGGGTAGCGTTTATGTAAAAG